>JADMIO011070270.1_pt1 | contig 57584 bp, 53 predicted proteins | sample 8958161 | NCBI WGS metagenome assembly JADMIO01 (sample SAMN16585339, study PRJNA669376) | soil metagenome | isolation source: Crop rotation soil | place: USA: Cullars Rotation, Alabama | collected 2011 | reverse complement strand
CGCGACAACTTGTCCACGTGGAATTCTAAGCTTAGGATCCCAATGTGCTGGAAAGGGCTCACTGCCATCGCTGCTCAGGTCCTCCATCACCAGGTCCATGAGACCGTGACGCGATTGGAAGATCTTCGGCTCGGCGAACGACGGCGTGTTCAGGATCAGCTTCAGCCCGGTGTTGAGATAACTGTAATGCCGCAGCCGCCGCTCCACGAACTCCAGCTTGAACTGGCTGTCCTTGAAGATTTCCGGGTCCGGCTCGAACTCGATGAACGTACCGTTCGGCTCCTTTGTCTTGCCCTTGTCCTCTTTTTTCAGCTTTCCGACCTTGAACGACGCCTCCGCAAATTCCCCTTCGCGATGGCTCCGCACAAAAAAGTTCCTGGACAAGGCGTTCACCGCCTTCGTGCCCACGCCGTTGAGACCCACGCTGAACTGGAAGACATCGTCGTTGTACTTGGCGCCCGTGTTGATCTTCGAGACGCAATCCACCACCTTGCCCAGCGGGATGCCCCGCCCATAATCGCGCACGCTCACCTTGTTCTCATCGATGGTGATCTCGACGTCCTTGCCATGGCCCATGATGAATTCATCCACCGCATTATCCACCACCTCCTTGAGCAGGACATAACAGCCATCGTCCGCATTGTTGCCGTTGCCGATACGCCCGATATACATGCCCGTGCGCAACCGGATGTGCTCCAGCGAACTCAACGTCTTGATCTTGCTCTCGTCGTAATTGTGCTTTGCTTTCTCAGCCATAAAAATTTTCAAAACGAACATGAAGCAAATTTCCATTCTTGCAAAGACCAAATCCCGACCCTCGAGAGGTCTGCTCCCAACCTGGTTTGATCTGTTTTAATGCTTCTACAAACGCGAAGCGTAAAGGCCAATGGGTGCTACCCGCCCAGTGACGGTTCGCCAGCTTTTTGAGCAAAAATGCTTGGTTTTCCCCAGAAACCGGTCTATAATGGCCACCGCCATGAAGCCGCGTCGGCCGATAGCACGAAGTAAGGCGTTCAACCTGATAGAGTTGCTGGCTGTCATTGCGATCATCGCCCTGGTCACCGCCACCTTCCTCCAGAAAAAACCCCGGCGCCCGCAGCAGGTCACTTCCCGCAATAATCAATACCGCTGCATCAACAATCAAAAGCATATCGTCGATGCCTTTCTGATGCTCTCCAAGGACAACGGCGGCAAGCTGCCCTGGGAATTGTCCGCAGGAACAAATAACCCGACCGACCCGGCGCCCATGTACGCAACATTGGCTCCCTATCTGCGCGACCTCAATGAATTGGTTTGCCCCACCGACCGCGCCCGTGCCGCCGCCTCCAGTTTCAAATCCCTGACCCGGTCCAACCTTAGCTATTTTGTGAACCTCGACTCCACCCTCTCCGTCACCAACAAAGGCGATATGATCATCGGTGGCGACCGGCACCTCCAATGGGGCACCAACGTCGTCGGTCCCGGCGTGTTCGTCTATCAGAGCGGGATGGCTATGAACTGGTCCTCTGACCTGCACTCCAGTTCTTCCTATGCTCCCATCGGTCTGCTGATGTTTGCCGATGGCCACGTCGAACGCGTCTCCACCAACATCGGCTCCATGAACGCCGCCTTCGAGGACCAAAAACTGGCGCAAGCGCGGTTCCTCGTGCCTTAAAAAAGGGCTTTGCGCCTCACCGCTGGTTATCCTTCGTCGTCTGCTTCTTGATCCGAGACCGCACGTTGGATTTGTCCTTGTGTTCGACCCGGTATATCAGATTCGGCTTCAACCCCGCAAAAGCCGGGAGCAGATGATTCAACACCTGCTCCGCCGTCATGCGAAACGTGCGCCCGCGCGCCGAAATCTTCAGCCACCCATCCGCATCGCGGAGATAGCGCTCCGTGAAATTCTTCGTGCCCAGATAGATGATGTAGGAATCATTTGTGAGTTTCATGGCAATGACGATTTACCATACACGATTCGTGCGGAATTTCACAACGACCGTACACGCAACGCCTGCCGCCAACTCCCGCATTTCCCGAATCATTCCTTTTTGTAATATCTGACCGGGAATTTTTCTTTCACGGCATTCTGCACCTGGTTCAACGAATCCCCGGCCTTCTTGATCTTCTCCTGCCGCATCTGGTAATCGTGTGCATCAAGCACCGCGTTGGTGGACGTCTGCTGCGCGTGCAGGAGGTCATTGCCGGAGTCGATCGCCACCTTTAACTGGTCCAGGACGATAATAAACTCCTCATTGGTCCGCCTCAACTGTTCGATCGTCTGTTTCAACTGGTTATTCGCTTGCGTCAATTGCTCGTTGGCCTGCTTCGCTTCGGCATTGGCCTTGTCGCTCTTTTCCTTTTCGGCGACGAGTTTCAGGTTGGTGTCTTCCAATTCTTTCCTTCGTGTTTCCAACTCGTCGTTGGCAGCTTTTAGTTTTTCAACGTTCTCTTCCACCGTCTTCTTTTGGGCCGCCAACTCGTTGTTGGTACTTTTCAATTGCGCATTCTTGAACATCAGGATCGTTGCAAAGAGCATCGCCAACACAGTCCACACGATAGCTTTGTCCCTTCGGCTGGTTTCCTTGTGCCGCAAACTGGTCTTGAGGAACTCTTTTTCCATGTCATCCAGGTCCACATAATCTTCCGCGTTGCTCAGGCCCACACCGCCGGTGAGCAGCGCAGCGGGTTGTCGTCCACCCCGGTCCCAGCCGCGGGCCAGCTCGCGAAAACTGCGCCGCTGGTTCACCACTTTTTTCAGCGCGACCCAATCATATGGTAAACGCGGACTCGCCAGTTGATATTTGGGACCGTCTTCACCAGCCGCCAGGGTCACGACCAGACCTGCTTTCTGGAGTTTTTTCAGCACGTCTTTGGCATCCTTCGACTGAAAGATGGGGTCGGCCTCGGCCAATGGTACCAGGTAAACTTCCGTGGACTGTTCCTTCAACCGGAACAGGCGCAGCAACAACTTTCGCAAACACTTTTGTTCCTCGGCGTCTTTCAACGGGAGGAGTTCTTCGCCGGTCTCCGGTCGCTTCAACGGTATTGCCGCTTCGGACGGTGGTTTGCCGGGAGACAAGACGGGGCCCTTGGATGCCATTTCTTTTGCAGCAGATTCCAATTCGAATTTTTCCGGGACCGGGATAGCCGTTCTGAGCGCGGCCGGAGAAATGAATTCATCCAGATAAAATGACCTGACATTTTCTGCCGCCTGCGGCATCTGGCTCAATAATTTGACGGTCCAGTAATCCATGATCCCCTGCGCGATCTCGCGCTGTTCAAAATCTTCCAGGCTGCGCCCCAGTTGCCGCGCAGTCTCCAGAAAACCAAGCATCTCGCCCGGCGAAAGCCGGACCTGCCGCTCCCGGTTCTCCTGCCGCTGCAACAGGTCCGAATGGAGGCGGCGCAATTCCACGAGGGTGGTCACTGTCGGAAAAACGACAGGGGTGATCGGTTTTGCGTCTGGTGCGTTCATAACTATATTTTGGTAAGGAGTTGAAGCAGATCGTCACCGAGGCTCGCGATCTGCCCGGACAATTGGAGCAGTGTGCTGTCCACCGCAAAGAATTGTACGGTGGATTCAGCGCGGAACCGGGCGAATTCCAGGCCGAACTTCGGCCAGTCCTCGTCTTTGCGGAAAACCGCGATCTTGTCCCGTCGATCGGCCAGTGATTTCGCCCAGGCCGCCTGCGATTCAGCATTGAGCAGCTCCCTCAGCGGATCGGTCACATTCATCCAGATCGCATCAAAATTACTGGCGTCATCCGTGGCAGATTTGGGGAGATTTTCATCCGCATCCCACAAACCTTGGTCGATCCGCTGCCACTCGCCGTGCTGGTTCACCAGGGCCCGTAGCTGCCGGAAAAGTTGTTCCGCCGCCACTGCGTGCGCCAGGAACCGGTCCCGGTCCCCATTGCCGATCCCCGGTGTGTTGCTGATCTTGACGAACAAGCTCTTCAGATCGGTCACTTCCAGCGCACTGGCGGTCGCCGTCAGGTTGCTGTCGATGCGCACTGGCTGCCGCCGAATGATCCCTTTCACCTCGAAAACGCATTGCTTGCCCACACCGGGATCCGTGTTATCCGAGGCCTGCTGGGCCAGGCCGATGGCCCGGTCGTATTGTTGCAACCAGCGGTTTTCCGATTCGCGATACGGCGGCGTGTTCGGCAGGTGGTCGATCGCCGCGACCACGTCCTCGCGCAACGTCTTCATCATGGTCAGGCATTGCACCAGGTCGCTGGGCGCATCAGGGTTCGTGCCCAGCGTGCGCGTGGCGGTTGCCAGCCCGCGCAACTGCAGTTGCAGCTTGTGCAAACAGTCGTGCAACGATTTGTAAGTGCGCAGGAGCGTGATCTGGTCTGACAACTTGTGCAGAACCACTTCGTAGTCCTTCACCGTCTGGCGCATCGGCGCTTCCTGCAGCCGCCCCTCCAATTCACTGATACCTTCCTTCAGGGAGACGATGCTGTCTTTGGCGCCGCCCGTTGCCGGATTGATCAATGACGCCCGGATCGGGGGAAGTGCTTTCTGCACCTCGACATTATTGGGTCGGGCCGCCAGGATCACATCGAGGAAAAGCACCGTCGAACCAAGCTCCTCCACCTTGTTGACCACTATGTAGACGATGTCCTTGAACGGCTGCCCGTGCGCCACCCATTCTTTGAACATGTCCACGCCCATCTTGAACCTAAGCACCTGCTCCAGGTCGGCTTCGTTGAGCTCGTTTTTGATCACCTCGTTCAAGGCTTCAAGATTGGCAGCCGTAAGTTTCATGAAAGGTTCAGGCGATCAGGCTTCCCAGCCCGCTTGCTTCGATCTTCTGGCGGATAGCGCTAAGGGGCACCACACCCTGGTTGTATTGCGGCGGATGTCCCTGCGCCGGGTCTCCCAGGTGATGCAGCGCCACCATGCGCCAAAACATGTCATAGACCGGCGATCCCGATGAGCCGCCTTCCGTGTTGGTGCGATAGCGCACCCGCGTGCCGTTCGCGTTGACTTGCAAAACACTTTGCGTATCGATCGCCAGCTTCATCGGCTCTCCCTGCGGATGCTGGACGATGATGAGACCCTGATCGGCGACCAATTTTGCCGGAGCCGTCGGCAATGGTTCCCAGCCGCGTGGAGGAGAATTCGTGCCCGAAACCGGCAACGTCCCCATCGGCTGGTCCAATCGCAACAGCGCAAAATCCAAATAATCGGCTGTCGGTAACGAAGCATCCGGCGTGGCGGTGAATTCGTCATTCGTGCAGGGTGAGTGGATCGGTATCTCACTTCCTGCCAGGAGCCCGACGCGCTTGCCCGCCGTCTTCGTTCCGTTCGCCAGGACCTTGTAATCAAAGAGGCAACTGACCGCTCCCGCCATGTGGACGCCATCAAGCACCGTTTTGACCACATGATAATTGGTCAGCACCACCTGGGGGCCGACCAGAAATCCAGTGCCCGCAGCCCCACCATTGAGGTCCACCCGGCAGACCCGCACTTCCAGGTCAGGCAACCGCTGGCACCAATGGTTGATATCGAGCGCCGGGTTGTTGTTCTTCACCAGTTGCTGCAGACCGGCGGAAGAGATCCTCGTGCTGGCCGCCGGCTGGCCCTGGCCCGCCTTCTGCAACACGATCTCAGGCGCCAGGCCGTATTTCTCATAGACCCCGAGCAACGTCGTATTGCCGGGACGGAACCGATACGCCTCACAGATCAATTGTGTGTCCCACCCTTCCTGATCCGCCACCGTCACCAGGTCGAACGCCACGTTTTTGAGCGGCCCGGAAGCGACAAAGGTATCCAGCTTCTTGTTGAGCCGGAACTTCAGCATCTGCCTGAGGCTGGTATCGTCGTAGGAATCGACCAGCGCATCGCAAATCTCCTCCATTTTTACTCCGGGCATCATAGTTCAGCGCGATCAGGGTCCTGGTTTGAGGTCCAAGGCATAGACTTTCGGCGCGTTATTGTTGCCCGGCGGAAGTTGCACCGGCCCTAACACCACCAAAGCAAAGCCCTGCGCGCCCTGCGTCGTGGTTTTCGCATCCGGCCCCGGCGGATTGGGAAACAAAGTGTCCCTGGCGAAAACACGCACGCTATAATCTCCCGCCTGCGGATCGGGCAGGTCGATGACCTGCACATTATTATTGCGATCACCCGCCGTGGGATCGAATTGGTCCCGGCCAAATTTCAGATCTTTGTTGCCGAGCACGGTGTCACCGTTCGGCAGGCCCACATCCACCGTCAGATTATTTTGCACGCGCTTCCCCGGAAGATCGGTCCACGTCAGGCAGATCCGGATCGGACCTTTATGCGGCTCGGCCACCTTGAACCGGAAGAGCTTGAACGATTTGATGACCGACCCGGGCTGCACCCGGCTCGCCACGCCATGGGGAGAATTGCTCGGAACATCCACACACAACACTCCCGGGGTCGCACCTCCTTCACCAAGCAACCTCGGAAGATTGAGCAATCCAAAACCCTGGTCGAAATCCGGGTACCCGGGGTTGGGTTGGGTCGGGTTTTGCGCTGCGACCGGCACCGCACAGGAGATCAGGCAGGCCTTCAACAAGGCACTGCTCGGAGAGGCCACTCCGACCTGTTGCCGCAACCATTGACGGATCAACGCCGCCGCCCCGGACACAAACGGCGCAGCCATGCTCGTCCCCGTGGCACAAGCCGAATATTTCGAATCATTCAACGGACAACCGGTCTCATAGAGGACACTCGGACCCGGGACAAATTGCGAACGGGCGGACTCGATCAACACTCCCGGGGCGGTCAGATCGGGCTTGATCGAGTCGAACTCCGTAGGACCGCGACTCGAAAGGCCTGCCGGCGCCATCGGCGGTCCGCACACCGTCTCCTTTGACGTTGGTTGCAACGGAAAATAAGACGGCCGAAAAGCGCCCCAATCCTGAGTGCACTTGGTGCAGGTAAATTTGCCGTCTGCACCCACCGGCTTGGGACAATCGAGCGTGCTCGCCCCGACCGTGATGGCGTTCTTGGCACTGGCGGGAGCGCCCAACGTTTTTGCCAGATGCTGCCCTTGGGCGTCCTGTTTCCCGGAGTTGCCTGCGGCGATCACGAACAAAACGTCCGGATGCTCGCTCGCATACTTATCCACCTGCCAGGAGCCCTGATCATACGAACCACCGATCGGCCAGCCCCAACTCAGGTTCAAGATTCTTGCGCCGGCGTCGACGACCGGTTCAAAAAGTTTTTCGTAATCCGGAGGCAAAAGCAGACCGCCATTGACATCCACCATCGCATACACAACAGCCTTTGCCTTGGTCGCGACCCCCGTCACGGCTTTTTGCCCACGGCCCACGGCGATCCCGCACACATGCGTGCCGTGTCCATTGGTGTCTTTTGGCAAAGCCTCGTCATGAATTATTTTCTTGATGACTGCTCCGCTCAAATCAGGATGCTGGTCATCCACTCCGCTATCAAGAATTCCGATGATCTCTCCGTCTCCCGTCCATAGGCCCTTACCAGTTGCCGCGGCGCCATTCAACCGGTCCATCCCGATCGTCTTAAAGGCCCCCGCGCAGAAAAGCTTGGGTGGTTGATAGACATTGAGACAGCGCACCTCGACCATCTTCTTGAGGCGCCTTAAAACCGGGGCATCCGCAGGCGCATCAAAGCGTAGCGCATTCCGCGTCTGCTCGCGCACAGCAATCCCTTGTCCTTTAAGGATATTTACGATGTTTTTAGCCGCCTGGGGTCGTCGCAGTTGCAGATCAAACGTTTTCACCTGTACGCGCCTCCCTTCCAACCCGCCCTCAACATTCGCTGTCATCTCCCGGATCGGCCTGGCCAGCCGCTCGATCAAGAATTTTTCCACCACCGGTTCGGCGGACTCTTTCTCCTCACTGATCGGTTGGAAACCCAAGACCCATTCCTGACCGGCCAGGTCGCGCAAACTGGACGGTGTTCCGGTCACCAGCCAGGCAGCGCTCGCCGTGCGTTCCAGAAGATTCACCTTGTATTTATCGAAGATGGCCACCCACTCCGGCCTCATCGGACCACGCAGACAGATCACCACCGTGTCCGCCGGATCATCTATGGCCATCCTCTCCAGACCGGACTTTTGCGGCAGAATTGACTCCAGGGATCTTTTCCTCTCCTCCGGCGGCGCGGATGGATGACTGCTCATTTCCACAACCAGCTTCGCGGCCTGCAGGCGCTCGACTCCTTTTGGGCTCGCCCACCCCGTCAAGACTCCATCGTAAGTGTTGATCTCCGATTCCTTGGATTCACTGAGCAACTCTTTCCGCGCGATCTCGGTTTCTTTTTGATCGCGAACAAGAATGGCGACCCGGATTCTGCCCGGCATGCTTTCAAGCATAATATTCCTTAAGTTTTTTGGTTAACGCCGCCGGTAAATTGGCCTGGGCATCGAGCAACGACCAAAACAACTGGTCATCCACGACGAGCGGGTCGAGTTCCACACTCTTGGCGATCTTTGCCGGATCGATCTGGGCGAGCAGCGTCGCCGCCTCCAAGCCCGATTCATCCGCGCCATCATGGCCGTCCATATCCAGCACAAGCCCAAATTCATCCGCCGGATCCAATCCGGCCGCCAGAAGTCCCGCCTTCACCTGGCCGGTATCCTTCACAAATTTAGGCAGGTCGACCATCGCCTCCCTCAAGGCATCCACCGCCGCCGCCAACGTGACGTCATTGATCAACGATTCCGGATGTTTGAAACAGAACGTCCGCTCCACGCCGTCCACCTCAAATTTTTCCAGGGCCGCCGCGTTGGGGCTAAGCGCCGACATCAAAGCGCTGTCACCAAAGCGCGGTACACCATGGATCGTGACCAGTTGAACGTTTCTTTCCCGGGCGCCGATCAATTGCAGATAGGGGTCGCCGGTCTCACCGGCTATCGCCACGATGTCGGCCATCGCCCCCGCTTTGAGCGAACCCAGGTACTTGTCCCAACCCAGGAACCCCGCCGGGATCGAAGTCACCATGCGAACCAATTGCTCCGCGCTGATGCCCGCGCCCGAATCATCGATCCTCCACTTGGCTATCTTTAATTCGAGAAGCGGATTTTTGCTCCCCGACGGCGCCCAATCACAACCCAGGGCCATCGGGATCCCGCTCTGGAGCACATTGGCCAGGTCCAGCGTCTGTCCGTACAGGAGAAGGTTGCTGAACGGCGACCAGACGATTTTTGCCCCGGAGTTCTTGAGCGCCTGCAAATCATTCTTGTTGAGCGCCAGCGAATGGATGCCCACCAAATGCGCGCCCAGCAGTGCGCTGTCCACCAGGTCCTGAAACCGTTGGCGGGCATTCGCGTCAGTCCCTTCACTGAGATGATAGAAGAACGACGTGCTGCTGATGAGATTCTTCCGGAAACTCTGTACGCTTTGCTGATTGTTGACGTCCAGGTCGAGAACACTGGTGGCCGCCTTGGGCAGACGTTTGTCCCCGGTATTTTCCACGTTCCGGGTCAGACCCTTGAAATATTTCACGATCTTCTTCTCGATCATCATCATGCCCTGCCCCGTCGTGCAGCCGCCGACCAACGCTTTCGCCTCGATATAACGCGCCGCCGCCTTGGCCGTGGGTTCATGACCGGCAATGACCCGCGCCGGCATTGAGACGTTCCCCGGATAACTCTTATGCTTTTGCCACTGGGAACGGTTCGTGAACTTGCCCGGAACTTTCCACAGCGTGAGAATGTTGTAGGCGAGATGATTGTGCAGGTCGATCAGGCCCGGATACAACGTGGACTTCGTATCCACGGATGGAGCAGTCTTGAATTCCGCCGGCAACGGATCGCCCGGCTTCAGGATATCGACGATCAATCCTTTGCGGATAAGGATGCGGCCATCCGGGATGACGTCTGCCGCGGCGTTCATGGTGACGACCCGCCCCTTCAACACGAAGACGGGCCCGGTATCCGGGTCAACGGCGGCGAGCAACGCCGGTTCAATGCCCTCAGTTGCGGCCAGCAGACCGGCCACCGGCGCGGCTTCCGGCGGCGCTTCCGCCTGCCATCCGGCCTTTTGGGCCTCTGCCCGGGCGGCGCCATCGGCGGAGACGAACAACAAATCTTTTGCCGGCACGTTCGCCAGCGCGGTTGCCATCCGGAAAGCGGCCGCCTCTGGCAACCGACAGGGGATTTGACCGAGCAGCAAAAACAATCCCGGCTCGATCCATGCCTCCAAACCATGCACCCGCAGGAGCAGGCGCATGGATTCTTCATTGTGCCCGGGAGGAATATTGCAGAGCAATCCGATCCGGCGGCCACTGCTGCCCTGCTGGACCAGATAGTCCACCGTGGCGGGACAAACCTTCCAACCGTCCTTGGTCAGCCGAAAGAGCGTGCCGGTGAAATCGAAGAAAGTTACTTGGTTCATAATCCAGAGTTGGTATCGCCTTCCGTATCCCAGACCGGCTCCGCCGCGGGGGAAGGCATTTGGTCGAGCAGATCCATTTGTACGGCTTTCTCCTGCACCACCGCGGCCGTGGTGACCGTGGCTGCGGTCAACGCTCCTTGCAACGAGAGCGGCTGCAGCTCCTTTTCATAATCGCATTTGCCGATCTCAAGCATCGGACAAAAAAGGCACGCGCCACGCGGCCTCACAAAATGGCCGGAAACATTATTGAGCTTCAAAAAGCCCGCCTGTGCGGCCGAGACCAGTTGTGCCATCACCTTTTTCCGGGCCGCCGCGAACTCGGCTGGATTGCCGGTGATATGAGGCGAGAAGATCACCTTGGCCTCAAGCGTCGATCCATCCGGCAGCGTGCCGTAACGCAGGCGGACATCCCTTTCCAACAGGTCGAGCACGCGCTCTTTTGGTTGCGGGTTGCCCCGCGAAAAATTTCCCTGCATCTCTTCCAAAAAAGCGTCCGTCGTGTTCTGGCTTATCACCAGGAGCACCGAGGGCAGGCTTTGTAACAACTGCCGCTTGAAATATCGACGCTTGCGAAAGCACTCATTGACGATCCCCGTCTTCTGCGCCGGAGTCATCGGCGGCAGCGCCGGGTCTTTATCATCCTTTTTGGTGAGCCACCGGGCGGAAGGACAGGCCACCATGTTCATGTAGGCCAGGTCCTCGCCCACCTGGAGATGGGCTTTGTCCCATTTCATCTCTTTGGCCAGGTCGTCCAACAATCCTTGATAGGCGACATAGAACGACTGCGGATCCAGCGATGCATTCACCAGACGATCCCCGTTGGCGTCCGGCGGGATGTTCAACACGAAATCCGAAAAGGGCGTATCGTGCGCGCCACCACCGGCCTTCAAATAATCCGGGCCGGAGACGATGAGTTTATCCACTGCGCGATACCGGAAGTAATGGGCATACTGCCGGTAATCATCGAAAAGCGGATTCAATGCGCCTCGTTTACTGCTCTGCCAGCCGGGAAGATTCGGGTTGATGCCCACGCCCAGGATGGCCGCCTTGCGACAGCCACTGAGCGGTTCGGGCAGAAGCGGGGCGCGTCCCACGTATTTGACCTTGGTCGGAATTCCCGGCGTGGCCGGCGGCCCATCCAATACATAATCGAATGAATGATACGTGCCCCACTGCCGGAAGTACGCGCAGGAATGCGGTATCTTTCCGGGTTCCTGCGCAACGCGCAACGCATTGCACGGCATCACCTCAAAGGCGAGTTCGACCTCAGTGGGCAGGGTGGTGTAAGGCATACCAGTGATGGTTCTAGAGACCGGCGATGACCGCCCACACGGCCAGCGCGCTGTTCACCGAAGTCCAATAACCATATGTCTCGTAGTACCAGACCGCCCAATGGCTTTGCAGGTTGAGACCTTGCTTTTTCGAAGTCGGCAGGTCGCCGTTGATCTGCGGGTCGGAAATGTTGCGGATGACCAGCCACTTCGGCGGGCTGGGCATCGCCTCGGCCACCATACCGAGCACAGCGTCCCCCATCTCCAGGCCGCAACCGAGCGGCAACAGATTGTTCGCGTTGGCGGAAGTGCCGAATTCAAAAAAGTCGGTCGTCAGGATCGGGTGGAACGACGCAATAGTGGTGTCCGGGGTCGTGCCCTTTTCGTGGATGATGCTCGGCTGGTTGACCTTGGCCTTCAGTAATGGCCCGGTGAACGGATACCGTTTCGTCGGCGGCCCGAAGTCGGGCTCCTTGAGATTGTCGGCGAAGAGCGCCATGAAGCCTTCCGCCGCAGTGAAGTATTTGGTGGGCACGTCCCACTGGCTTTTATACGTGGTATCTTTAAACGGAGCATTTTTAAATTCATCCTGGAGCCGAAATTTGGCACCACGGGTCACGAGCACATCGCCCAGGTCATGCGCCACATCGATGCCCCCGCACGTGCCGACCGTGATCACATGCTTCGCGCCGGTTTCTTCGATCAATTGTTTGAACAAGTCCTTGACCGGAAGCGTTGCCACCCCCGGCGTCGCGGCAATGTCGATGCTGTCCTGGTTCAAGTGCAGTTCCGATTTAAAACACAAAACCTTTTTCGCCCTGATCCTGGTCATGAAATAACTGCCCAAGATCCTGAATCGTTTGGAAGGAGCGCCTTCGCGGATGAGCGGATCATAATAGGAATCATACAGGCGGTTGTAACGGTACCAACCGGTGCGGGCTGTGCCCGGCGTAAGCACATCACACAAGGCCGAATGTTCCGCGACGGTCCATGTGACCACCAGTACGTCTGCCGGTGGCAGCGCGGCACCCGGCGCCGGTTTCGGATTGATCGGTTGTGGTATCGGCGCAAATCCCTGTGGAAAAGGGATGTTCAGTAGCGCCATCAAACCGGCTTCCATCGCCTGGACGTCCATCCCGGAATCAGCCAGGTCATCCAACTCCGTGCGGCCGGCGTCGATCAGTCGGCGCTCGATTTGTTTAGGGTCGGTCGGTTGTATCGGGTTCATAATTGCATCAGGAAACTGTGTTTGGGTTGTTTAAGATCATCCGATCAGGAGAAACACTGTTTTGTCCGGTAAAATGATAGGTGTGACCACGCTGGCATTGGCCTCGGACGCCACTTGCGCGACCGCCGTCCACCCCAGGCAATCGCTCCAGAAGCGATACAATCGCAGCTGGCCGGTGGACTTCAGATACGTGACAAAATATGGATCGCCGTGCCCGAGCACAAAAGGCTCCACGTGCGTCAACGTCTGGTCATCGTCCAGTTTCAGCCGTGTCCCAACCTCCACCGTCCCGGCGCTGAGGACATCATTGAGATGGTCGATATTGACGTTGGGTTTGGCGGTGTTCGTTTTGAGGAAAAAGTTCGCACCGCCAAGCTGGAAGAAGGCGAACCGCGTCCAGCCTGCCGCCCATTTGTGCGACCATTCCGGGGTCAATGCCAGCGGCGGTACGTTGTCGGCGGACGTCGCATTCACGGCCAGCGTATACGCGGCCACCTGTCCCGTGTCATACGCGTATCCCGTCATCACCACTCGCCCCAGGTTCGTGAAGAATTTAACCGTGGTGAAGTTCTTGGTGATGCCCGGCTCGTTGTTCCGGTAATACCGGAATGGCGCCGATAACGAAAGGTCGTCCCCCACCGAATACATTTCTGAGATGCCACTACTGGCGGTGTAGACCGAGAGATAAGGCCGGTTGCCGAGCGTGAACGCATTGATGATGTCTTTTCCCGTCCCCACTTTGATCTTGGCCGGCACTGATTTGACCCAGGGAGCAGCAGCGCTCACTTCATAGACGTCCAAAGTCCCTGCGGCCGCATTGAAACCCAACACGTAGGCCCGGCCCTTGACGGTCACGGGGGTCAGGCTGGCATATTGGTTCCAATTCCCCGCCGGCTGCGCTACTTCCGTGACGCTCAACGAGTCGGTCTGGCCGGTGGCTTCAATCTTGTATAATTTGCTCATGAAATTCTAAGGTTTCCCGCTCAAGGTTTCGGTATGTGGTCACAAACCCGGATGGCGTTGGCGATCAAGGTCAGGGATGGATTTGAAGCGCCGGCCGTAGGCATCCAGGCGTTATCCAGGACGTACAACCCCGCAACCTCGTGCGCTTCGCAATTCTCATTGAGCACGGACAAACTGCGATCTCTCCCCGCCCGCAGCGTTCCATGCACATGTCCGTAACCGGGATTGGCGGCTTCCTGCGGGTCGCATTTCCGTACCTCGCCGCCGGCATTGACGACCACTTCCGTGATGCGGTTCAACGCGTATTTGCTCATGTCCAATTCCCATTGGTCATGCTTGTAAAAAGTCTTTGCGACCGGGATACCCCATGGGTCTTTCTTTTCCGGATCCAATTCCACGCGGTTGTCGTACAGGCTCATCGCATCGCCCGTGAACGAGACCGAAACGCCGCCCCGGCTGCGCAATTCTCTGACGTACTCGATCAGGTCGGAGCCCCAAATGTTTTTCCGGTCCGGTGCCAGCGAGGCCGCCTTCAGTAGACGCACGGGGGTGGTGCAGGTGAAAGGATCGTAGACAGAAAATTTTCCGCCTTTGCACAGCCTGTCGTCCTTCCGGTAAGTGTAAAGTCCCCGAAGCTGCAAACTGCCGACGGCTGACACCGGTTGAAATTCCTGGTGACCAGGACCCGGGTCCCACACCGGCTTTTTCGGAAATACGTAATGCCCATCGCCCTTGGCGTGATAGGCGAGGTAGTGGCCCACCTGCTTGTACGGGTCCGGCACGCCGGAAAGGAGAAACAGCCGCGCGGATTGGATGGTTTGCACCGACACGATCACGCATTTGGCCTCCAGGAATTTTTCTTTTCCTCCCGGTTCGGTCATATACCACACACCCCGTGCCCGTTTGCGTCCTTCAGGTCCCGGCTCAAACTCCACTCGCGTGACGTAATGCCCCGGGCGCAATTCACAGCGACCGGTCGCCAGCGCCTTGCGCAGCACCGTATTGGTACTGTTGGCCCGGCAATCCACACCGCAGCCGAAGAACTGGCAAAAACCACAAAAACAACAAGCCGGGCGCCCTTCGTAAACTTGCGAGTTGATGGCCCGGGCGCCGATGTACGGTTGCAATCCCGCCTCGCCGAAAATGTCCGTCAGAAATGTCGTCGACATGTGCGGCTTCAAAGGCGGCATGGGATATTGGTATCCCGGGCGCATCTCTTCCGGCGATTGCGTCGCATCGCCCGACACACACCATTCGAGTTCGGCGCGCTCGAAATACGGAAGAAATTCCTGGTAACTCCATGGCCATTTCACCATGTGCTCTGAATTGGGAACGCCCTCCAGGTAAGGCGTGACGTCAAAATCGGGGGAGGTATATCGCGGAAAGTTGGCGTCCCAGATCATCGTGGAGCCACCGACCATCGTGGCTTCCCACCAGCGCTCGCTCGGTTTAGGAGTTTTTCCATCCACACCCGCATAGATCATCGGGTCATCCGATATCTTTGGGATCAAGGTTTTGTGTTCGCGATAATGCAATTCATCCAACGGCAGGAAATCTTCGGGCCCCGCCGGCTGGCCCTTTTCCAGCACCACGACGTTCCAGCCGCGCGCGGTCAGGATTTTCGCGGCCGTGCCGCCGCCCGCGCCGCTGCCCACGATGATCGCATCTGGTTTAGTGATCTTCATATTGTCGTCCCTGATCAACGCGTGAATTCCTTCGCCTGTCCGTTCGGGTAACCCAGCCATTTCCAGATGACCCCGTCGCGATTGCCGCCCCAGCGCGGGTCCGCCAGGCAACCCTCGATGGCATGTCCCCGAAGTGTGGCAAAGAATTGCCGCTGCCAGTCCGCATTGGGAAAACCGCTGAGCGTGCCCGCCGCCAACTCCTTGAGCAAGGCGGTCATCTCCGGCACCGTCAGTTGCTCCAGCGGCCGCCCCAGGCCGGGCCGGGCCAGCGCCACAGCATTGAGCATGGCCAGGCCGGCAACATATTGCGGACGCCACGCCGGTATCTCGTAGTAGACCGCATCATCGCATCCCAATAACAGACTGAGATAATCCCCCGCCCCGGCATCCCGCGCGCCGGGATTCGTCGCGCTACCTGGCCAAATAGCGTCAAAGATCGCCGCCACCTGTCGCAATTGGACGTCCGAAAAAAATCGTTTGGTGGGCGGACTCGCCGGGGGTCGTAGATGAGTTCTGGCTTCCATGTTCATAACCCCCTTGTCATTTTGATATCCCCAACAACCCTTCCATCCGTTCCACCATGCCCACATACGGGGTCACGTCCGAAGGACCTGAATGCATGATCAGGTTCAGCACGAGCGCATCATCAGCGTCACTAAAGAATTTTCCGGCGGTGGGATACAATTGATTGTCCTCTCGCACCGCGTGCGCCTTGAACAGGATGACGAACGCCTCGATCGTCCGCTTGAAATCCTGCAATGCATAGAAGCGGTCATCCGGGTCGCCGTTCTGGATCCGGCGCCAGGCCACTTCCAGCGCCGCCCAGTACGCGCGCGCCTGTTCATGCTGGTCGAGCACCCATTGGCCTTTCTTTGGATCCATCCCGCACGCGATGGCCACCTCGATCATCAACTCCTCGGCACGCAAATGGACCTGGTCAGCGAAGTGTTCGATCAGATGAACAAAGTGGGCGATCGCCCGCCTCAATTCCTCCGGAAGCTTTACCGGCTTGGGACTGATCCATTTGCCCCTGTTCAGTGGCGGCGCTTTTCCATCGATCAATTTGCCGATCTTTTTTCCGATCGCCTCACCGCAGGCGAAGATACGTTCGCCCAACAGATGCTCATGCTCGAGGAACGCCTCGAACTGCCGGCCGCTGTCAACTGGTGACGCTCCCAACTTGCCCTGGAGCGACGGTAAAAACTCGCGGCCTGGTGGGCATGGTTTCAATTGATGCCGCATCCCGGCCAGCGAAGCCCCCAGGTTTTCAACCAGGTTTTCTCCCAGGAACAGGCAGTTGCCCGGTGTCACCCCCAGTTTTTTCGCCGCGAATTCGTAGATTGCCCGGGCCGGCTTGTCCGTCTTCGCTTCGTGGTTGGTCACCACATCCTGCCTCCGGATATAATCCCCGATCGTTTTGAGCCGGCCACTGGCGGAATCCTCTGACAACACCGCATTCACGATCATATCCTTGCCCTCGTCCGCGGAAACATCATCGGGCAAATTCGTGATGACTCCGATCCGCAGACCCATTTGCTGCAATGCGCTCAGCAATTTTTCTGTGCTCGGGCGGTACGGCACCATATGTCCCGGCCGGTCTACTTCGCCCAGCGTGTCGCGGGCATCGACAAACACAACGCTAAGCCCGGCATAACTTTCACATTTTGGATCTTTCATAGTCAGTTTTCTATTAAGAGATAGTTCTGGATTAGTTCACACTCACCACGTCAGTACTCCTCCGCCATACGACTTCAGTAACTCACTCGCTTTGCCTAGTGGATTGGGCGGACTCCAATAAGCGGCCGAGGCGGGATGCGCGTGAAGCGCCGCTCCAGCAGTCACATTCCACGCCGGTAGTTCCATCACGCCCGCGGATTTAACGACCTTGGCTGAAGCTTGTCCCCACGTAAGGATGACGAGTTGTTTGTTCGTCCGCTCGACCAGATACCGGATGATACGCCTGACCAGCGGCGACCAAAACTGGATATGGCCCCGTTGCTCCGGAGATCCGCCAGGAACAAAATGACTCAAGGTCAGACCCGCATTCAGGAACAGCACACCCTGGTCTTCCCAAAAATCAAAAAGAGCTGCCGGTGAAGCCTGCAACGCCAACGCACCGCTTTTCATGTCCGCCTGCAATACCGACCATGCCGATTTTAAAAAATATTTGTTCTGGCCGCTGCGCTCGGCGGCCAGCGTCAGCAACAACGACTTCATCGAAGTAGTGACGCCTTTCAACCAGCTGTCGATATCTCCCTGTTCAAACGCCCGCCCGGTCGCACGCGACAAACGAGGATATGGGTCCTGACCGATGACGACCGCCCGCACATCCTTGGGTTGCAGCCGGTCAAAGACCTTGAACACATGCGCGCCGGCTGGTGCACCTGGACGCGGACCTCCCTTCCGACACGGGAAGATAGATTCGCCCTCTCCCAGCTGCAGATTGGCATCCACACCCTCCGCGTCCAACTCGACTCCCTCAACGGCTTTTTTCCAGCCGGTCGATAGATCATCCTGCCAACCCAGGGCAAACTTGATTAATTCATCTCTTAGTGCTGGCATAACGGTGAGATGACAACTGGTTGATTGAATGGGATGACATTGCGGCGGATAGCCGAAGACCGAAGGGCGGGTTGGAACGTAGACAGGGAGAGAGGACGATGGTGCTCATTCCTTTTACGAGCGAATGGCACACGCCGGATGGAATTAAGCATGCGTTCATGTCGAGTCCCTACTCCTACTTCCGATTTTAGTCGTATCGCGCCGGGAAACTAACTGCTACGCACGCATGGCTTTATTGTCTGGGTAAGATAATTACAAGAGATAAAGTAGAAATCTTATTAACATTTACCTTAAGTCTACAATGAATTCATCGCTGTACTATCTAAGTAATTAGATAGATTCGAGTATTTATAATTTATTAATCTCACACAAAGATGTGTTTATGCTACACCCAATGAAAGCCTGCGTTAATTAAGCACGCATGCCGACACATTTATAACAAAGCTCTCGAGATTGTGATCAAGTTGAAACGCCTGACTATGTCTCTGCCCCGAGCGGAAATAATCTTCCCAGGTGAAAAAATTCGCAGAGCAGAAATTAATTTCATCAACCTGTGCTCTGCACCTCTAAATAAAAAGCTGCTGGGGTGCAATCCCTCGGAATCGGATCAGGAGCGATGTCCCGATAGAAGTGGAGCCAATGGCCGGGATTGCACTAGGCTGTCCGATACAACACTCATAAATAGCTGATTCTATTGGGTTTTCAAGCGCTATTTGTCTTAACTCGTCACAATTTTTCCCAACTTTTCTAGCCCTGTTACTGACAGTTTCACTGACACCTTTAGGTGGGCGGAAATCAACCATTGGCGTTTTAGGCGGGTTTAAGGTCGGCGGCGAAGTAGCTGCCATAACGCATGCGGGGGTCGTAAGCTGCGCCTCCCGATTGAACCTGTGCCGAAACGGAGCGGAGCGTTCCGCAGGGCGGCGGGGTGGCGGATGCGTAGAGGAGTGTGGCGCGGGTTCAGGTCGGGAGTCAGGCTTCCGGCCCCAGGAGGCGATCCGCGATTTTCAGCAGGATTTGCCGCAGGCGTATCGTGATGAAAGGTCGCAGTCTGCAGGGTTTTTCCTCAACAATAGGTAACAATTCCAGCTGATCTGGTTGAATTGCGTCTGCACCTAGTCAAAATACGAGAACGCCATTGCCCCTGTTTCTTATTGCGTTGAGTTCTAGCTAGGCGGAAGCTGGCAAGGTGAGGAATAAAGAGGGCGAGCAAGAGTGGAATATTTTTCAGCCACCCCGCCCGCCCGTTTAGTAGTTTGATCGTCTCACTTCTTTTTAAGAAGTTCGCTCAAACTTTTTCCCGTGTTGTCACGCAGGGTTTGGAGTTTTGTATCAGAACGATGCCCGCTGGCGAAACTGTCGCCGTATTCGCGGCGCAAGGTGCCAACTAGAGTATCGCCCCGCTTCTCGCGGATTTGACCGTTCTCATCGCGCTGCCGACCGTCAAGGCCTTTGCTCATAGTTTTCCTATGGTTGCTGGTTTGTAGAATTTACTCAACGCAGCCGGGCTTGTTAGGGAAACCTTTGACGTCACATTATTGGTATTCCGACCGTGCTCACGTTTCGACGCTTGAATTCTGTTCAGGCGCAGAAATTGTTTAAGGCCGCTGGTCTTAATCAACATGCTCATTCCAGATGGCCTTGAATGCCTCGTCATTTTTGGTTGCGTCTTCGATGGCGTCTTGGACCACTGGCAAAACAGTCCCACCATTGAGACGTCGGAACCAGAGAATCAAATCAGCCGGTTTTTCGAAGTGTTCTGCCTGCGCTGTTTTTGAGTTCATTCGGCTTTCGCCGATAAACTTGAGGCCCTTGGTACGGTAGATCTTCACCTGTGGGGTTGGCCCACTGCTCTGGCCGATTAACTCACCGGTGAAGTCGAGGTTGGCAATGCCAGGTCGTTCAATGCTATAGTCTTGCATAAATGTATAATTTTATTGCTCCGCACATTACGTGGTGCGGTATTCACGAGCAGACATGCCGGTCTGCCAGCAGATTTTTGTTTTGAAAGGCCGCGTGACTTCCTAGGCACGCGGCTTGATTGTAACGGGCGAACCTGCGCCCTACGGGTGTTGTTTCAACTAGCACCCGGACGCCCGGATCCAATAACGTTCACGTACACTGGTGACAGTTCGCACCCCGGAAAGCTCCGAGACAACAAACCCGACCGGCAATAGACGCCAATGTGGACCGGGACAAAGAAGCGATTTCAGAATCACTTTTTGATCTTTCGTTTTGTAGGAAAAGTGCTTGAAGTCTGGGGAAAACCTCTGTAAATAAGAGGTTGTTATATCCAGATTCTTGAACAATTCCGATTGTTTAGGTATCCGACTAGGCCGTGAAGCGCTAACTTTACGGCCTTTTCGTTTCTGCCCCACACGGGGCAAAATTGTCAATCTGTGTGGTCGTAGATTTGTACGACCACCGCCAGTTGCGGTATATATTCCAAAGAACTGAGTCAGATATTCATATCACTTCGGGTTTTTGTCAAATAAATCTTGCAATGTGTTAATAAATGGTGAATATGTATGACAAATGAGTGATGCACAACACAGCTTGCCTCAGCGGTTATCTGAGGTCCGCAGCCTTGCCAAATTGAGTCAGTCTGAATTGGCGGGGAAATTGGGCGTATCTGCCTCGTTGGTTTCTCATTGGGAAAAAGGCACGCGCATTCCGTCTGAATCACAACTTCACGAACTCGCCCGCTCCATGGGTGTCGCGCTCGATTATTTGCTCAATGCCGAAATCCGCCCAGTGTTCAAATGCCGCGCGCAAGTAACCTCCCCCCAACAGCACGAAATCGAACAAACACTCCGCGATGCCTCTTCCCAGGTTCATTTCACGGCAACTGCTCATCGTTTGGCTGGCAAAGTTCCCAAATCATTCATCTTGCGGGCCGATTTCGGTTCTACCGAGGCGCTGCCTGGTGCGGCCACTCATTTGCGTGACACACTTAAGCTCAATCGCCGTGTGACCCTTGATGAGTTGAAACAGGCACTGTCAGAGTGGAATATTTTTGTTTTCGATTGGGCGATGCCGCTGCATCTTTCTGGTATTTCGTTTCGCGGCGCGTTCAGCGCCATTTTCATTAATCATACACAGCCGCCTACCCGTCGGCTCTTCACGCTCGCTCATGAATTTGCCCACGTTGTGTTTCATCTGGGTCGTGACGGCGAGGCGGGGAAAACCCGTATGGACACGCAGGTCTCCATTTCTTCTCACAGGGATCCGTTGGAAAAACAGGCTAACGCTTTTGCCGGTGAATTTCTTATGCCGAAGGCAGATCTTGAAGCGCTCCTCGTGAAATATGGTGACCGTCTCCGCGAACCCGCGATGCTCGAAGCTGCAGCAAAGACCTTCAATGTCTCACGCGACGCAATTTTTTATCGCCTTACGCAGCTCAAGTTTTTTAAGTGGACTGACAAATCCAATTACTTTCGCGGCAACTACCCCTTGCCCACTGCACCAACGCAGCGTGTTGCTAAACTTGATGACATTGATTCCCAAGTGGATGTCCGTTTTCGGGAACTCGCCCTCTTGCTACATCAAGAGGGCAATATTTCCACTGGCAAACTCGCCGAGTGGTTCTTCACTCCGCGCCATATCTTGGAAGAATATCTCGCCAAGTTGCGCGAGAAAGAAGAACAGGTCATCTCGGATGAGCCGGTTCCAAACGATGAAGGGGGAGCTGCGAAGGTTGAGTAAATGGATTCACTCGTATTCGACACCTCAGCAATTCTCAACTTTGGCCATCGCGGCGACCTTGGCGCATTGCTGGAAAAATTGTCGGGTGAATACCACCTCTTTACCACTCACGGCGCGCAGGCGGAATTGACCGACCTCACCCGGAAAAAGTTTTACGACGCTTTTTTGCGAGAACATTTCACAATCAAGTCAGCCTCCATGCCTGTTTTTGAACTCAAAACCTTGGCCCGGCTTGCCAGCATCATTGATTCTGGCGAATTGTCCGTTATGGCACTGGCGCGGGAAATCAACGGCTTCGCTGTTCTTGATGACCGGGCGGCGCGTCGCGAGGCGAAAAACCTCGACCTCAGATTGTATGGCACGCTGGGCCTTCTGCATTTGGGCCTGCAAAGAAAATGGCTGACCGAGGCAGCATGTCTAACCCACGTAGGCAAATTGTGCGATTCCCGGTTTGCCATTCCTCGTCCGGCCGCTGGCCAGTCATTCGCCGATTATCTGCGCGTCATCGAATAGCCCGTTACAATGCCGCGCCGCATGAAGATTAGATGCTGGTCATGAGTCGAGTGGATTATGCTGCCTTGACATAGTCCGGTTACGACTCAAATGGACTCATTTGACACTCGGAAGTTGAAAAAACAGGTTCACGGCAAATATTCTTTGCAACTTTTGCGTATGTGTGGTGTTTATTGATGCAGAGGATCAAGTTCCTCTGTGTGGTTTGTTCTTTGAAACTCTTGTGAGAGTCACGACCGTGGCTCAAAAAAAACATAACAAGAGAGACGCCAAATATCATATAAGCGGTAGTGACGACAAAACGCCCCTAATAGCGTAATAAAATTAAGCCGAAATCGCGGCGGGGAGCGTGCACAAGAAAAAATCCGCGCCTTAAAATTTCTAAAGTCTCCATAATCAATTAACCATTCTGCGGTCTTAGCTCCAGCCCGACTCATTTGTAACAAATGGTCGGGTTGTCTGCTTTTCCCACTAAGCTAGTTTCATTTAATTCACCACGCTAAACCAAAGCGTGCGTTGCCTCGTGTCCTGATGACTCGAGGCAGCCAGGCAACAAAGCGTAGGCGATAACATGAATGTTTATACCGCTGAAGAAGTAGCGGGCATATTGAAGGTGGATTACAAAACCGTTCTCCGCCTTGTCAAACGCGGTCTGCTTAAAACCCTGCCGGGCATCCGTCACAAGCGGATAACCGAAGTAGAGTTGAATCACTATCTCGGCGTCAAAAACTTCCTCGCCTCTGTTGTGGACCGCTCTCCCCGTTCGTCCAGCGGGGCCGGAGTTAATCACGGACAAATCGTTGTAACCTCAACGGCAAAGGCCGTGGCGCCGCCATTCGCTTCCGATAAAGCCAAAGGAAAGTAAAAATCATGCAACTAAAAATCGTAGTCACCTCTGATCGCCCCGACGAATACATCGGTAAAAAAGGTTTGGTCAAAAACCAAGTCATCACCTGCCAGGACGTTGACCCGTCTGGCTTCCGTCTGCTGATGCCATTCGATTATACGCTTAACGAGGACGAAAAGGCCAAATACGCCGGGAAGCTCCAGGACAAGCACATCGTGATTGGTGTCCGTGAGCTCACCCGCTTTGGCGGTCGTTTGCGCGCTCGCGGTGCCATCATCAGCGGCCCGGAAGGCAAATAAGAAGTTATGAATCCCGAAATCTACGCTCTGTCACTCATCGAATGGCAATTCTTCGCGTCGCTCACTTTTAAAAGTGAAATGCTGACGGATGCAATTCGCCTCAAGATGTTCTTCGCCTTGATGCGAAGCCAGGCGGACAATTTCGGGGTTCATTTCAAGAAAACCATTTGGTGCCTGCGGACCGAACATGGCGAGTCCACCGGTCGCTTGCATCAACACGTACTAATCGCCGGTTTCCCCCAACACGCGATGTCCACGGCCACCTGCTTTTCCTTCATGAGAATCTGGGAAAGCATGAATGGCGGGATGGCCCGCGTCTCCCTCTATAGCCCGCTGCTTGACGGTGTGGGTTATGTCCTCAAAGGCTGCGAAGAAGAATATCGACGCGCCGGTGGGGATTTCTATGAGACTCGAAAGTTTGGGATGAACTGCGACGTCATGCTCTCCGAGTCGATCTTCCGCGTTTTGGAAGGTCGGCGGTCAATAGGAGTGAGACGCCGTCAAGGACAACGAAAAGCGGAGTAATCGGAACTCGGTTGGGGACGGGAATACGTGGCGATAACGCGGATTCCACCCCTTAGGGTGAAGCAGGCTAAGACCAGTCCAGACGGACATGTAAACACTTCACCGATCGGCAATAGCATCCGACAGGCTGCGGCAATTCTGCCAGTTGTCACCTGGGAAGCAGTTCCCAGCACGCCCTCGCCGCGGAGCGGCGGGGCGGGCGGGATTGCTTGAAGAAGAAATCTGTCCGGATAGAAAACATGGAAACTGAATTATGAACGAAGAAGAAAAGACTGTCCGATGGCTGAACAAACGCGATCCATTTCACAAATGGTCGGTGAATGAAGATGTCTTTTGTCTGCACTGCGATGCCGTATTCAAGGCGCAAGACGTCGCCCAAGGGCAGGATGACTTGCCTCTTTGCCCTTTGTGTCGGGATGGCAATCCAATGGATTTTGCCCCCATACCGTGGTGGCGTGAAGATCTGGTCGAGCAGAGTGCGACACGATTTCGCATGGTCAATACCTGGCGAGTTGAGCCGATCAAGGCGGTTGCCGGAAAGCCTGGGTATCTTCCTCCCATACCCCACAATTTTGAAAACAACTGAACTAACTAAATTGCTCTGGCGGGCAGTGAACGAGGCCGATGAGATGCCGCTGTCGGAAGCGGAGCAGAGGCTTTATGCCGCCATTCATCCGGCGCTGTTGGCTTATCAGGATGAAGTCCGTCTTGGTCACCCCGACCTGGAGCGGCGGTGTATGATTTGTGAAGTACCAGTCAGCCGGTGCTGCTGTTCGGTGAAGGACGTATGCGAGATGATCAACACCGCTTTCTGACGCTCCTGGGCCAGCTGCCGGCGCGGCTAAATGCCGAGCAGGCGGCTTGGGTGTTGAATTGTCAAGCGCACGATATCCCGGTGCTGGTGTCATCCCGTTTGCTCAAACCGCTTGGCAATCCTCCAGCAAACGGGATCAAATTTTTTGCAACGGTGGACGTACTCGAATCAGCCAAAGACCGCGGTTGGCTGATTCGCGCAACCGCGGCCATATACGCGCATTGGCACAATCAGAATCTACGCAAGAAAAGCAGATTGGCGGAATCCTCAGAAGATCGCGTATCCGCTCCGGTTCCTGCCGCTGGCTAAGCAGCCGCGATGTTCATTGGGACAATCACAGACGCGGCTGCTTTCTTTTCAAATTCTTCAAGTGAGGGAATAGTGACTTGGGCTTTTCGAGCATAGGCACGGTGCACGGCCTTGCTGTTGTGGCCTAGGGCTTCTTGGGCGAAGCGTTCAGGGTATCCGCAAACCTTGGCGCGTTCCGCCCAAGCATAGCGGTAGCTGTGCAAACAAACCCCAGAAACCCCGACTAAGCGGCACCGGCGTATAAAAGCCTTCGCGCGGTCAGATTCTTTCCAGTTAGCGACTAAGGGGAAGAGATGTCCGCTCGTGGGTCTGGAATGGAGAATTGCGGCGACCGTATCGCCAAAATGGATTCGCGCTTGTGTGCCGGTTTTCATACGTGCGTAGGAGACCGTTCTCATCGTCCAATCGATGCTGTCGGCTTACAATGAGGCGATGTCGGTCTGTGAACCGCCCAAATTCCAGAGCAATTGATAGAAGGCAATCAACTCTTCGTTCTTCTCACCGACCAAAATCTTCTGGTGTTCTTCCCATGTGATGCCGCGCTTTTCTTTGAAGTGAATCGCGGGCCAGCGTTTTTTTGCCAATATCGGCCATGGGAGCCATGACATATCCAAAGCAAAGTTTTGGAGGCGTCTTAAAAAGATGTTGGTGCAAACGGTTCCTGCCTCCAATACCCGTAAAAAATGTTCTGGCCGCGTTTCCAGAATGGTGCGTTGGCGGATCGAATCAAATGCTCGGTCTTGCATGGCTCGTGTCCAGCGGTCAAGGGTTGGTCCTGATTTCAGACCGCCCGCATCATTCATCACCGTTTGCCACGTTCGGCTAGAAATCTGCGGGTCGCTGGCTGAGAGGTAGGCGCGGGCTATTTGTAGATTGATGGCCGGTAGCTGCTCGGCTTCATTCTTCGCGTTAAGCAATCGGGAGGCAGTCGGAGCATCCTTGGTCCGCAGACTCGTTTGCTTTCCAGTGGTCGTGTCCTCGCAGTAGTAAGTCTGTCCGCGCAGGAACATGGAGTAACGTCGTTTCATATTCATCGTTTTGGTTCGTGTATCGTGAACCAACCTTGATGAATCCCGTTAGCGAGGTGTGGGAAAGATATCGAAAAGGTCTGTCAGGTTCTGGTGAGTTGAATTTCAACTCAGCTATTTACTGACAGTTCCACTGACACTTTGCCACGAGGCTTTCGCAAGTCACTGGAAGTCTACCACTTGAAAGTGGAGCCAATGGCCGGGATTGAACCGGCGACCGACGGTTTACGAAACCGTTGCTCTACCACTGAGCTACATTGGCGTCCAAACGGCCTATTACACTAATTATCGCCCCGATTTCGGCAAGCAAAATTCAGGCGCTTATCGATGGACCGTCACCGCTTTCCCTGAATATTCGATCTCCCTGGCCTGCTCCTGTCCGGGCCACACCAACCGGAATTTCCGTTTGTTCAACATCCCCGGAAACTTCCCGGTCCGCTTCCCGATCGTCAATGTCCCTGCCTTGTCGTCCCATCGGATCGGGATCGTCGCAAAGACACCGTGCTCGTAATGATAATTATCCCCCTCATCTTCATATAACGTGAACGTTCCGTCCGCTCCCGGATAGACCCTTAACTCGATCGGGTCCGCCGCTTTCTCTCCCGCGTATTGCACCACCGGCCCCAGTGGAATGATCGCCCCGCCCCGCACCATCAATGGTATCCTGTCCAACGGCGCGGCCACCGTGATCGTCCGCCCGCCGTCATATTTCTCTCCCGTCCAATGATTATACCACACTGTACCCTGCGGCAGATAAACCGACTTGTTCGTCGCCTGTGGTTCCGTGACCGGTGCCACCAAAAACGCCGGCCCAAACATATATTCATCGCTCACCGCCAATGCCTTCGTGTCCCCGGGAAAATCCATCGGCAAGGCCCGCATCATGGTGTACCCCTCGCTCGTCACCCGCCACGCCGTCGAATAGAGGTATGGCAACAACCGATGCCGCAGTTCATCGTACGCCAATAATATACGTTGCGTTTCCGGCAGCCATTTCCACATCTCCGTCTCCGTCGCGCCACCGTGGATGCGCAACACCGGACAGAACGTGCTCCACTCGAACCAACGCGCCAACAGTTCATTGTAATCTGCCGATGCGTACTGGCCTGCCGGATGCCAAAAGCCACCGCAATCCGTCGTCCAATACGGGATGCCCGTCAGGCAAAAATTCAGGCCCGCTGGTATCTGTCGCCGTAGCGTGACCCAGTTCCCCGCGATGTCGCCCGACCACACCGCCGCCGCTGCGCGTTGTAATCCGGGATAACCTGACCGCGTCAGGATGCACACCCGCTTCGCCTCATCCGTCGCGCGCTGGTTCTGGTACAATGCTTCATTCGCGAACAATGAATACGCGTTCCGGAAATAATCGCTCGACCCCATCTTCGTTGTGCGTCCTGCGAACGATTCTCCTGTGTCACCCGGCTCTGTCGCATCACACCACCAGGCATCCGTTCCGATTTTGAAGAACGCATCGTTCATGTGTTCCCAGCGAATCTTGTTCCCCGCCGGATTGAACACATCCACCCATTCACCGACCGTCGCGGTATTATTCGTCAGGTCGAAGAGCGTCTTCCCGTGTGGATTGCACCACACCGATATCATGAACCGGATGTTCTCCGCGTGGAGCTGTGCCACCATCTCTGCCGGTCGCGGATAATTCCGCGTGTCCCACTCGTAACTTCCCCAGCCGTTCGTGCCCCAGTACTTCCAATCCTGCACGATCAGGTCGATCGGTATCGCCCGCCGCCGGAACTCCGCCGCCTCTGCCAGCAATTGTTCCTGGCTTGAGTAACGCTCGCGACATTGCCAAAAACCAAATGCCCATTCCGGCCACATCGGCACCTCGCCCGTGGCCGCCCGATAACCCCGCACCACTTCATCCAAATCCGGCCCGTAGAAAAATGTATAATCCACCGCCTTCGCAAATTTCGACCGGAACACCGTCAGGTCACTCCGCCGGCCCGTGAACAATCGCACGTTCCGCCCGCCCCGCACCCTCACCTCACATACCTTGTCCGCCGGCAACGTCGCCGTCCCGCACAGCGTGAACGGTGTCCAGTAATTGCTGATGCCGATGATCTCCTGCCCATCGATGTTGATCGAAAATTCCTGCCGGTTGTTGTCCGCGTGCGCAAAGAAGACCCGCTCACCCGCCACCTCATTGGTGAATCTGCCGGTCCAGGTGGAGATCGCCGGTGCGCGCGAATTCGTCGGCGCCAGGCTGATGTTCGTCAGCCTGATCTCTTCACTCAGCGGATTGAAATCTGTCAGCGAAGCGTTGTCCCACAGCAGCCCATAACCCTTGCTCGACAGCAGCATCGGCAGCGAGACCGTCATGTTATGCTGCCGGAATTCCCGCGGCAGCCCCCGCCAGTTCCACATCCCCTCCTGGTATTGTCCCAATCCATACAATACTTCGTCCGGCGGCGATTCAAAGGTATCTTCGCCGATAAAAAATGAGCCGTTTCCGGTCAATTTGCGGCCACCCGCCTTTTCCGCCAGCAACAGGCCTCCCTGCGCATCGTAAAATCGCACCCCGCCATCCGGTTTATTGACCCGAACCATCAACGACTTCGTCCGGATGAAAACCGCATCACCCTTTTCTTCCACCGTGAATTTGATCTTCGGCCAGTCCTTTTTGACGACAAAACTTTCGTTCGTCAGACCAGAAACATCCGCAGCATAGATGACCCTTACGATCCGGTCCGCGAGCACCTGTACCCGTGACGTTCCTCCCTCAAGCCCCAGCGTCACTCCACGCGCATCGCGTTTCGCGTCACACCATCCTTGCATGGCTGATGCATAGAAAACGAAAAGCCAGAGAATTTTGGACAGGCGCTGCATGTCGGAAGAGAAACAGATTGGCCGCGCAGATACCAACTCAAACCAAATGGTAGCGGGCGCTACCCGTCAGTTCGCGATGCGCGCCAGGGTCTCCGCCAGCACGCGCACGCCTTTTTCGATCTGTGCCGGCGATGAATATTCGTCCGGCCGGTGGCTGTAACCTTTGTAGCAAGGGATGAAGATCATTGTCGTCGGACATACCTGCGCCATGAACAACGAATCATGATACGCCCGGCTGATCATCCGCCGATGCGACACCGCGCGCTCCTCGCACACCGCCTCGATCGTCCGCACGAGTTTCTGGTCACAGATCGCCGGCGGGTCCATGTTCAAGCGCTCGATCGCCAGGCCGATCTTGCGTTTCCGGCAGATCTTACGCGCCGCCGCTTCGATCTCGCGCAATGCGGCGTTCCGCGTCTTCACATTCGTGTCCCGCAGGTCGATCTCCAGGTAAGCCCGGCAAGGCACGCTGTTCACCGCGCCCGGTTCGATGCGGAAAATCCCCGTGGTGCCCACCGTGTCCGGGCTGCCCGTTGTGGTCGCCGCGCGCTCGACCGCCAGCGCGATCTCCGCGCCCGCCAATGCCGCGTCCCGCCGCCCCGGCATCAGCGTCGCACCCGCATGTCCGCCTACACCCGTCAATTGCATCCGCAACGTGCTCGGTGCCGCAATCTTTTCCACGATGCCGATGTCCAGCTTCTCCCGTTCCAGAACAGGCCCCTGCTCGATGTGCAACTCCACAAACCCCGCATACGCATTGCGTGGCAAACGCACCGACCGCAGATCACCCTTTGCCGCGCCGCGTTTGCGCCAGAAATTCAAATCCTGTCCCTCGCGATCCTTCAATCGCGCCGCCTTCTCCGCCGATAACACACCGCCTAACATCCGGCTGCCCAGGCAGCCCAACCCGAATCGCGTCGGCTCCTCCGAGGTGAACACGATCAACTCAAGACTTCGCCTCGGCGCAAATCCCGCCCGCTTCAATGCGCGCATCGCCTCGATCGCCCCCAGCACGCCCACCACGCCATCGTATTTGCCCGCATTGGGAATCGCATCGATGTGTGAACCTGTTCCGACTGCTGAAAGTTTTGGGTCAGTCCCTTCCCATCGCGCAAAAATATTTCCGACTGCATCCTGACGCAGCTTCAGGCCTGCTTCGCGACACAGCTTCTTCACGAAGTCGCGCCCGCGCAGGTCTGCTTCCGAGAACAACACCCGCGTCACCACCGGCGGTTCGGCTTCCGTGATCAGCGCCAGTGCATCCAACTCCCCCTGCAATCGTGTCCGGTCGATTTTCAGTGCGCGCATCACGACATCGGTTCGCGGTTCACGTCCTTGTAATAGATATAGGCCGCCGGCGTTTTGCCCATCGCCACGAACCATTGCGGGCAATACGACGCCATCCAGATCACGTCACCGGCCTTCACCGGATGCCAATCCTCATCCAGCCGGTACACGCCCTGCCCCTTCAACATCAACAATCCGTGCTCCATGATGTGCGTCTCCACGAACGGCAGCGTCGCGCCCGGTTGATACGTGAAAATGTTCACCGCCATGTCAAAGTCCTGCCGGTCCGGCAACAGCACCTGCAATCGCGCATCGTCGTTCCCCAGGAATGGTTGCCCCTTCACTTCACGCTCATGCCCGATCAACGCGCCCGGCGCGGCCACACTGCCGAGTTTTTCGTACGGCTTTTGGAAGATCAACAACTTGAGCGGCGCGCCCACCGGTTTGACCTGCATGTCCGTTCCCGGCGGCAGAAAAACATAGCTGCCCGCCTCCAGTTTATGCGTCTTTTGGCCGAAGAGGATCGTGCCCGTGCCGTCCAGCACGTAAAAAAGATATTCGAAACCGCCCGTGTTGCCTTCACCCAGCCCGTTCGCCTCCAGCGTGATCTGCATCTGCGTGAATCGCGCGCCCATCACCGGCGAGATGTTCACCACTACCGCCGCGTTCTTCCAACCCGGCAGATGGCTCAACACAAAGCCATCCGGCGTCAGCAAGGCATATCGCAGTTTGATCGTCGTCCGGGTGAACCCAAATAAGTCTGACATAATCTTTAGCGTTGAGGTTTTAACAGCCGGCCGCCTGCCTCCGGCATCATCGCATCGTCCGCAAAAACCGTTCTCCCGCGCAGGATGGTCTGAACCACGCGCCCTGTCAACGTGCGGCCCACATACGGACTCTGCCGATGCCGGTAAAGCAAATCCTCCGTCCGCACCGTGAATTTCCGGTCCGATTCCACCAGCGCCACGTCCGCGTCAAATCCCACGGCGATCGTTCCCTTGTGCGGAATCTTGAATCGCTGGGCCACGTTCCCCGCCAGCAATCCGACCAGCGATTTCAACGTCGCCCTCCTCTTCGCATGACCTTCCGTCAACAGCAGCGGCAACGTATGTTGCACACCGGAAATCCCGCCCCACACTTTGAAAAAATTTACATCCCGTTTCATCTCCGGCGGCGATGGCGAATGGTCCGACCCCACTGTCATCACCTCGCCAGCCAGCACGCGCTCCCATAATTTTTCGCGCTCATCACCCGATCGCACCGGCGGCGCGCACTTCGCCACCGCACCCAGCTTTTCCGCGTCCTTATCCGTCAGCGTCAGGTAATGCGGGCAGGTCTCGCACGAAACATTCGCACCCAGCTTGCGCGCCTGTGTGATGAGCGACACTCCCTCTGCGCTGCTCACATGCACCACGTGCAACGCGCAGCCCACATCGCCCGCGATGTCGATGGCCACCCGTATCGCCTCCAGTTCCGCTTCGATCGGGCGCGATCCCAGGTAATCCCGTATCGTCACCTGCCCGCGCAGGATCCGCTCCTGTGCCAGCCGGTGCGTCATCGTCTCGCTCTCCGCATGCACACCCACGGGCAATCCCGTCTTCGCCACGCGTTTCATCCCCTTGCGCAAAACTTCACTATCCGCTCGCGGAAAATCATCGATGCCGCTGTTCGACATGAACGCCTTGAACCCGATGACTCCCCTGTCCGCCAATCGTTCGAGTTGTTCCAGGTTGTGCGGCACCAATCCGCCCCAAAACGCGAAGTCCGTCACCGACTTCGCTTTCGCCGCCGCCAGTTTGAGGTCAAAACTTTCTTCATCACACGTCGGTGGATGCGCGTTCAACGGCATGTCAAAAAACACCGTGCCTCCGCCCGCCGCCAGCGCGCGCGAGCCTGTCGCGATACCCTCCCATTCCGTCCGGCCCGGCTCGTTGAAATGCACATGCGCATCCATCACCCCCGGGAAAACATGCAGATGGCGCGCATCGATCTCCCGCCGCGCCGGTTCTGTGATGTCGACCTTGAGCGCCACGATCTTCTCCTCGGCGATGCCCACATCCATCTGGCGCTCGCCCTCCGGCGTCACGACCATCCCACGGCGAATGATGACATCCAATCCGCTCATGACTGCCTCGCCAGTCGCAAAATAAAATCCGCCAGCACTTCGATCGCCACGCCCGCATCCGCTCCTTTCACCGACTCTGCGGGGTTATGGCTGATCCCGCCTTTGCAACGCACGAACAACATCGCAACCGGGCACAAAGCCGAGATCGCCGCGCCGTCGTGGCCCGCGCCGCTGGGAAGTTTCAAGACCGGAAGCCCGCCCGCTGCCACGCATCTGGAGAAAATGCCCGCCATCATTTTATCGCACTGCACCGCGCCGGTCTGTTGCACCAATTCCCACTTCACTTTCAACCCGCGTTTTCGCGCTATGGTTGTGGCCTTAGCCCTTAACGATTTTACCGCCGCCAATCGCCGTCCATCGTGCTGGTCACGCACATCCAACGTCAGCATCACCCCGCCACAGATCACATTGCTGGCTCCGGGCAACGCTTCAATCTTTCCCACCGTTGCCACCAGTCCTGCCTTCGACTTAGCCAGCGCTTCCACCGCCAAAATAAATTCGGCCGCCCCGGTCAGCGCATCGCGTCGCATCGCCATGGGCACCGTTCCCGCATGTCCGGCCAACCCCGAAAAACTCACCCGCAACCGGCTCTGCCCCGCGATCGCCGTCACCACGCCCACCGGCAGATTTTTTTTCTCCAACACCGGCCCCTGCTCGAGATGCACTTCGGCGTACCCAAGAAATTCACTCGCCCGTCGCCGCGCTTTCACTATCTGCTTTTCTTCGATGCGCGCCAGGTCCGTCGCTGACAACGTTCCGGCAAAAGCGCGACTGCCCAGATACGCCGTCTGGTAACGCACACCCTCCTCGTCACTAAAACCCACCACCTCAACATGGAACGGCAAAGTCACCCCCCGCTCCCGCAATAACTTCACCGCCGCGATGGCCGTCACGACGCCCAACGGGCCATCATAGCGCCCCGCATCGCGCACCGTATCCAGATGCGACCCCAGCAAAAGTGTTTTGCTGTTGCGTTGGTGAGAATTCCATCGGCCCAGTAGATTGAATGCGGCGTCCTCGCACACCTCCAGGCCCGCGTTGCGCATCCACGACCCGACCAGCTCGTTCGCCCGGCGCATGGCCGGCGAGGCAAACGTCCGCGTGAGGCGCCCCGGCTCGTCCGTGATGCGGCCGAGCTCGTCGCACCGGCGCATCAACTGCCGCGATAAGTCGAGTACGCCCATGGCGAGCAAAGCAGTGGTACGTGGTAACTCGCGCCCGCATCCGCGATGCCGAACTGCACGGGCACTTTGTCCAGGAAGCGGACCTTCGGCAGGTTCGCCGATTTCACCGCGAAATAATCCCCCACAAAAAAGATCAGTTCATAATGGCCCGCCTTCATCTCGTCCGCCGCCAGCAACGGCGTGTCCGTGCGGCCATCGGCGTTCGTCTTCGCGCTCACCACCAGCGTCCGGTCCGTGCCGTCTACCGACCACAACTCGATCTTCATCCCGGCAGCCGGACAACCATGCGCCGTGTCCAATACATGCGTGCTCAATTTGGCAGCCATATCAATGGGAAATCAGGTCCCGAATGCGAAGGTCTGCGATTTTAAAAATTTCTTCAAGCGCCGTTTTTATCTCCTGCTCCCGCGAATGGTGCAGCCGCCGCTTGAATCCGGCGAGAATCGCCTCCTTCTTGTTCAACCGCGCACAGATGATGAATGGAAATCCGAACTTCTCTTTGTAAGCCGCGTTGTTCGCCTGGAACAACCCGACCTCCTCCGGCGTCAGCCGATCCAATCCCGCGCTTGCCTGCTCACCGGTCGATTCTTTGGTCAGTTGCCCCGCCAAGGCCAGCTTCCCCACCAGATCCGGATGCGCCCGGATCAACGCCAGTTGTTGCGCTTCACTCGCACTTCGCACCGTTTCACAAAGCGCGTTGTGCAGGTTCTCCGTGCTGCCGAATGGACGCTTCGCCCACGTCGCCTCCGCGATCCACGGCGAATGCTCGAACACCGGCCCGACGATGCGGACGAATTCAGGGCTCGAACAGGAATTGAGGTGGGCGAGTGTCATTTACGAACCTGGATCCACTTCATTGTCTTCTCCGCCAACTTATCAAATGCTTTCACGCACAGTTCGAGATGCTCTTCTTTGGTGTCCTCGATCTTGTTGTGGCTGATGCCGTGCAGGCTTTGCACGAACATCATCACGGTGGGCACACCGGATGCCGCGACCTCCGCCGCGTCGTGCAACGGGCCGCTGGGGAGGCGATGCGACTTCCCAAATGTCTCGCGGATGGATTCATCGCAGAGCGCGATGAGCTCGTCGTTGAACGGGCGCGGGGCGATCTGCCAAATCCGTTCCCAGCTCACGCGCACGTTACCTTCTTTCGCGAAGCGTTCGCCCGCCTCGCGCGCCTCGTGCAACATCCGCGCCAGTTTCGCCGCGTCGAGATGCCGTTGGTCGAGCGTGATGCGGCATTCCTCGACCACGCTCGTCACGATGCCCGGTTTGGTCGTGCATGAACCGATGGTGCAGACGCCGTTGCCGCTGCGCTCGGCGATCTTGTAGATCTCCTGGCTCATCTTCGCCGCCGCCAGGAACGCGTCCTTGCGCCGGTTCATCGGCGTGCTGCCCGAATGCGCCGCCTGCCCGTGAAACGTGATGGCATGCCGCTCCACTCCGAACGTCCCGAGCACCGCACCCAACGGCAGATCCAGATCGAGCAACACCGGTCCCTGCTCGATGTGCAATTCCAGGTAAGCGGCAGCGTGCTTGAGCTCTTTCCCGCTGTCTTTCACGCGCTCGAAATCGATGCCCACATTCTTGAGTGCGTCCGGCAGCTTGATGCCCTGTTTGTCCACGAGTCCGCGCGCCTCGTTCATGTCCAGGTTGCCGGAGCACGCCGAGGAGCCGAACAGACTTTTGCCGAACCGGGCTCCTTCTTCATCCGCCCAATCCACCAGGCGCACGGTCACCGGCGGCTGGCCGTGATATTGCGCGTTGATGCGCCGCAGCACTTCGACTCCGGCCAGCACGTTCAGGCAACCGTCCAGCCAGCCACCGTTCGGCACGGAATCCATGTGCCCGCCGATGAGCAGAGATTTCTCCGATGCGCCACGCAAGGTCGCCCAAAAATTTCCCGCGGCGTCCGTGTGCACCTCCACCGGCATTCCGGCGAGTTTATGTTTGAGCCATTCGCGGGTCTTCACCCACAGCGGTGTGAAGGCCACGCGTTGCGCGCCGTTTTCGTCGCCGGAAAAGCCGCGCAGCTCTTTGAGGTCGGCGATCGTACGTTTGGGGTCAGGAAGCGCGCTCATGATTCACGTTCGAAGAAATGATATTTCCTGCTTCCATTTTAGCGGGCGCTCCACTAGGCTACAACCGGAATAAGAAACGAATAAAACGCGCACAGGGCGCGGCAGAAGCTATGGCAACCAGCCCCCGGACAGTCAACGGAGATGAATCCATCCCCCGGTTCTGCGCTACGCGTCCCCCCACGAAAATCACTGGCTGTTTCCCTGCATTTCCACGACAGTAAAACGAAAGGAGCATTATGGCTACACTTGCGACAACCGTTGATGGTTTAAAACTTCCCAACCCTTTTGTCATCGGCTCCGGCCCGCCCGGGACCAACCTCAATGTCATCGCCAAGGCTTTCAAGGAGGGTTGGGGCGCCGTCATCGCCAAGACCGTCAGCCTCGATTCCACCAAGGTGGTCAATGTCACGCCCCGTTACGCCAAGCTCCACTCGAATGACGGCAAAGAGATCATCGGCTGGCAGAACATCGAGCTCATCAGCGATCGCCCGTTCAAGATCTGGGAGGACGAATTCAAGAAGTGCAAAGATATGTTCCCCGACCGCATCCTCATCGCCTCCATCATGGAGGAATATCGAAAGGATTCGTGGATCGAGATCGTCGAACGCTGCCAGGCCTGCGGTGTGGATGCGTTCGAATTGAATTTCTCCTGCCCGCACGGCCTGCCTGAACGCAAGATGGGCGCGGCCATGGGCGAGAATCCTGACATCCTCTGCGAAGTCGTCAAATGGGTGATGAGTGCCGCCAAAATCCCGGTCTGGGCCAAGATGACCCCGAACGTCACGCACATCGAAGATCCCAGCCGCGCCGCCCTCAAGTCCGGCGCCACCGGTATAAGCGCCATCAATACGATCCGTTGCGTCATGGGCGTGAACCTCGATACGTTGCGTCCAGAACCCAATGTGGAAGGTTACACCACGCCCGGTGGTTATTCCTCCCGCTGCGTCAAACCCATCGCTCTCCGCATGGTGATGGAAGTCGCGCAGCTCATCCGCAAAGAATTCCCGGGACGCTCCCTCTCGGCCATCGGCGGAGTCGAGACGGGCAACGATGCCGCGGAGTTCATCCTGCTCGGCGGCGATACCGTGCAGGTCTGCACGGGCGTCATGAAGATGGGTTACGAAATGGTCAAGCCGTTGTGCGACGAACTGCTCGCCTTCATGGACAAACATAAATTCCAGACGCTCGCCGATTTCAAAGGCAAGAGCCTTGATTATTTCACCACGCATGCCGACCTCGTGAAACGCCAGACCGAACGCAAAGCCGCACAGAAAGCCGCCGCCGCGGGTGGCAAGAAAATGGTGCAGGCCGACGGCGAATGGAGCGGTGATGACTTCGTGAAGCAATCGCAGGCGCTCGCTCGGTGAACATGAAGAACTGCGGATCCAAGCTGTGGATGGCGGCCTTGATACCGGCCGTCCTTGTCGCCACGGGTTGCGCAACGCGGTCTGGCGCTGCGAAGAGCGGTGGGCCGGCTACGGCCAAGGTCGTGTTTGAAAACGAGAAGATGCGCATCATCGAATACCATACCGGTTCCGAAAAGGACGTCTGCGGTTTCGGCATGCACACCCATCCACCGCACGCCTTCATCATGCTCACGGATGCGAAGCTGCGGATCGTCACCCCGGACGGAAAAGAATCGATCGAAGAGGCCAAAGCCGGCGACGTCGGCTGGGCAGACGCCGAAAAACACATCGTCGAAAATCTTTCCGGCAACAACGCGGGTTGTTACGTCATTGAGATCAAAAATAAGGATTGGAAACCGTCGACCGGCTTGACGCGGTAAAATGTTAGTGCTTGGAGCTTTTTTATGACCTTGGAAACTTGCCCAAATTTCATTGGCGGTGAATGGATTAAACCCAATCACACCGTCACGCCCGTTTTCAATCCCTCCATCGGCGAAGTCATCGCCGAATGTCCCGTCGGCACGGTGGCCGATGTGAACGCCGCCGTGGATGCCGCGCACGCCGCTTTCCCGGCCTGGATGGAAACACCGCCGGTCGAACGCGCCCGCATCCTCAGCAAATTCAGGATGCTGCTCGAAGACAATTTCGAGGACCTCGTGCGCAGCAACACCCGCGAGCACGGCAAGACGCTCGTTGAATCACGCGGTGATGTGAAACGCGGCATGGAGGTCGTCGAGTTCGCGCTGGGCGTCCCGTCGCTGATGATGGGCGAAGTGCTCGAGAACATGGCGCGCGGCATCGATTGCGAAGCCATCCGGCAGCCGCTCGGCGTTTGCGTGGGCATCACGCCGTTCAATTTTCCCGCGATGGTCCCCCTTTGGATGTATCCCATCGCCATCGCCTGCGGGAACACGTTCGTGCTCAAGCCCAGCGAGAAAGTCCCGCTCACGGCCATCAAGATCGCGAAGTTGTTCGAAAAAGCCGGCCTGCCCAAGGGCGTGCTCAACATCGTCCATGGCGGACGTGAAGTCGTGGACGCCCTGCTCACGCATCCCAAGGTCAAAGCGATCTCGTTCGTCGGTTCCACGCCCATCGCCCGTTACATCTACGAGGTGGGCACCAAACACGGCAAACGCGTGCAATCCAACGGTGGCGCGAAAAATTACGTCATCATCATGCCGGATGCCGATGTGGAAAACTCCACGCGCGGCGTCATCGAAGCCGCGTTCGGTTGCGCCGGTGAACGTTGCATGGCCGGTTCTACCGCGGTCGTCGTCGGTGGTGCGGAAAAAACTGTGCTTCCCACATTGGTTGAAGCCACCAAACGAATCCGCGTGGGCCCGACCGATCGTGATGCACAGCCGGACATGGGCGCAGTCATCACCAAACAACATCGCGACCGCGTGCGCGAGTTGATCAGTATCGGTGAACAGCAGGGCGCGAAAGTGCTCGCCGATGGACGCGCGGTGAAAGTGAATGAAGCGCCGAACGGATTTTATGTGGGCGCCACGATTTTGGATCACGTCGAGAACGGCATGACCGTCGCCAAGGAGGAGGTCTTCGGGCCGGTGTTGAACGTGATGCACATGCACGACCTGGACGCGGCCATCGAACTGGCCAACAAATCCATGTACGGCAACGGCGCTTCCATCTTCACGCGCAACGGCAAGGCGGCGCGTGAGTTCAAGCACCGCGCCAAGGCCGGCATGATCGGCATCAACATCGGCGTGCCCGCGTCGATGGCCTGGTTCCCGTTCAACGGCTGGGACGAATCTTTCTTCGGCGACCTTCACATGCAGGGCCGCGAAGGGGTACAGTTTTATACCCAGCAAAAAGTCACGACCAGCCGCTGGTTCAGCTACGGCGAGGGCGACATCTGGCATACGGAAAAGAAATGACCAAGCAGTGACGAGTGATATGTGATGAGTGACGAGCCTCACAGCCCGGCGGGTGATAACAAAGGGAAGCCGCAAAGTTATCGCGACCTGCTTGTCTGGCAAAAGGGGATCGCCCTGGCGAAAGATATTTACAAACTCACAACAGAATTTCCTTCGGAAGAAAAGTTCGGATTGGTCTCACAGATGCGGCGTGCGGCGGTCTCAGTCCCATCGAATATAGCTGAGGGGCAAGCGCGGAACACAACCGGAGAATTTGTTCTTTTCATTTCTCACGCCGAAGGTTCGTTGGCCGAGCTGGACACCCAGCTGACGTTGGCGGTCGAATTGGGATTTGTATCCCGGCAAAACGTCGCGGCATGTGCGAACGCGATTGACGAATTGCGGCGCATGTTAAATGGTCTGCGCCGCGCTGTGACCGGCCAAAAAACGAAACTTGTCACTCGCCACACATCACTTATCACTAAGACATGAGCTTACTGATTAAAAACGGTGAAATCGTAACTGCCAGCGAACGCTACATCGCGGACATCCTGTGCGAAGGCGAAACCATCACGCGCATCGATAAGAACATCACTGCGCCGAAGGGGGCGGAGGTCATAGATGCGAAGGGGAAGTTTGTGTTCCCGGGTTTCATCGACCCGCATGTGCACATTTACCTGCCGTTCATGGGCACCTTTTCCAAGGACGATTACATCACCGGCAGCGAAGCTGCGCTGGTGGGCGGCACGACCACGCTCATCGAAATGTGCTGCCCGGCGCGCAAGGACGATGCGTTGCAATCGTTCGAGCTGTGGATGAAGCAGGCGGTCGGCAAATCCGCGTGCGATTTCACGTTCCACATGGGCGTGACCAGGTTCGATGACAACACTGAGAAACAATTGCGCGCGATCGTGAAGCGCGGCATCAGCTCGTTCAAAATCTTTCTCGCGTACAAAGGCGCGTTCGGCATCGATGACACGGAGCTCTATCGCACGCTGAAGCTGGCGAAAGAACTGGGCGTCATCGTCACCGCGCATTGCGAGAACGAGACGCTGGTCACGGAGCGCTGCAAGGAATTGGTTGCCGGCGGCAAGACGGGTCCTGAATTTCATGAGCCAAGCCGCCCGGTGCAGGTTGAAGCCGAAGGGGTGCATCACCTGATGACGTTCGCCGAACTGACCGGCGCCGCGACCTACATCGTGCATCTGAGTTGCAAGGAAGCCCTGGATGAAGCGATCGCCGCCCGGCAGCGCGGCGTGCGCGTTTCGGTCGAGACACTCATCCAATATCTCACGCTCGACAAAACCTACGCGGAGAAACCCGACTTCGAAGGCGCGAAATTCGTGATGTCGCCCCCGTTGCGCGATAAACGCAACCAGGAGATCCTCTGGAATGGTTTGCGCGATGGCCTCGTGCAGACCGTGGCCACCGACCATGCGCCGTTCGATTTCAAGACGCAGAAACCGATGGGCAAAAATGATTTCACGAAGATCCCCAACGGCATTCCGTCGCTCGAAGAGCGCATAAACCTGCTCTACACGTACGGCGTAAAGGCCGGGAAGATCGACCTGCACACTTTCGTGAATGTGGCCAGTACCCAGGTGGCCAGGACGTTTGACCTGTTCCCCCGCAAAGGAACCATCCAGCCGGGCGCCGATGCCGACCTGGTCGTTTTTGACCCGGAGTATCGCGGGAAGATTTCCGTCAAATCACAACACATGAACCTGGACTATAGCGCGTTTGAGGGTTGGAAGCTCGAGGGCCGGCCCAGCGTGGTGACCGTGCGCGGCCAGGTGGCAGTGCGCGATGGCAAATTCGTCGGCAAACACGGCCACGGCAAATTTCTCCAGCGCAAGCCCAGTCATTTTTGACCTATGCGCATCGGCCCTGTGATCCTGGTCATTGCGGCGGCAATCGTCATTGTGGTCTTCATCAGAGATGCCCAGCTCAGCGCCAAAATCGATTCTTTGTCACGGCAGGTGGGGGAATTCAAACAGGAGCCCGTCCCTGACCAACTCAACCGCCCGGTATCGAGCATAGAGCAGCCTGCCAGCACGGGAACATTCTCTTTAGCAGAAAACGACCAGACGCAACGGCGCATCGTCGCGCTCGAAAACCAGATCCGCACGCTCCAGGCGGCTCTCGCCCGCCAACCAAACGGCCCTCTGGTTCCTGAATACGACGTGTCCGCTCCACCGCCGGATGTCGCGCCGGAAACCAATGCACTCGGGAAACGCAATTGGGGACCGGAACAATTGCTCGGACCACCGGACACGATGCGCTCCGGCGACGCGGTCACCGCGTGGGCTTCACTGGAGTCGAACGCCGGTCCCGAATGGCTATCGGTCGGCTTCGACCAGACCGTGGAGATCGCGCAGATGCGCATCCGGGAAAGTTCCAATCCCGGCGCCATCAGCAAAGTCAGCGCGATGGTCAACGGCTCGGAAGTCATTCTATGGGAGGGCAAGGCCAGCACCGCCGGCGGCCTGCGCGATTTTGTCGTACCGGTTTCGGGCCACATCTCAGCAAATTCGGTCCTCATCAATCTGGACACCAAACGCACCGGAGCCTGGCCCGAGATCGACGCGGTCGAGCTCGTCGGCCGCGACGGCAGCCGCCAATGGGCCACCTCCGCCAGCGCCAGCAGCAGCTACGCGGACATCCACAAAAAATCCCAGGCGGAGATTTCGCGGCCGTTGTTCAGCGTGGAAAAGTAAGCAAGGCTTGCTTCGGGCCTCGGGGCAGCCTTAACTTCGCTTCCGTGGTGCGGGAAATAATTCATTTGAACGAACCATGAACTTCACCCCTTCCGGCCTCGCGGCCAATGCGCCTGATGTCGAGGCGGACATCGCGCAGAGCAAGTTGTTCAACGCCGATCTGGCGCCCGTACCGCTCTCGCAACGCAAGTGGGGCATGCTCAGTTTCGCGGCGCTTTGGGTCTCCATGTCCGCGTGCATCCCCACCTACATGCTGGCCTCCGGATTGATCAGCGACGGTATGAACTGGTGGCAGGCGGTGCTCACCATCTTCCTCGGCAATCTCATCGTGCTGGTGCCGATGATCCTCAATGCGCACGCGGGCACGCGCTACGGCATCCCGTTCCCGGTCTATTGCCGCGCCTCCTTCGGGACCCTGGGTGCGAATGTTCCCGCTGTGTTGCGCGCGCTGGTGGCGTGCGGCTGGTTCGGCATCCAAACCTGGATCGGTGGCGATGCCATCTACAAGATCTGCGTCACCATCTTTCATTGGGACCCCGCGCCGGCCACGAACGCGTTCGGCATCACCTTGCCGCATTTTCTGTGCTTTCTCCTGTTCTGGGGCATCAACATGTACGTCATCTATCGCGGCATCGACACCATCCGCTTCCTGCTGAACATCAAAGCGCCGCTGCTCATCGCGCTGGGTTTGATTTTGCTCTGGTGGGCCTATCGCAAAGCGGGCGGATTCGGACCGATCCTGTCGCAACCCTCGGCTTTCGAAGCCGGCCAGCCAAAGGCCGGACAATTCTGGATCTATTTCTTCCCGCAACTCACGGGCATGGTCGGATTTTGGGCGACGCTCTCGCTCAACATCCCGGATTTTTCGCGTTACGCCAAAACCCAACGCGACCAGGTGATCGGCCAGGCACTGGGCCTGCCGTTGACGATGGCGCTGTACTCGTTCATCGGCGTGGCGGTCACCTCGGCCACGACAATCATCTTTGGCCAGACCATCTGGAATCCCGTGGACGTCCTGACCCGGTTCAACAATCCGGTCGTGCTGGTGATCGCGATGCTGGCACTCTGCGTCGCCACGCTCGCGACCAACATCGCCGCGAACGTCGTCTCACCGGCCAACGATTTCTCGCACCTGGCCCCGCGAAAGATTTCGTTCCGCACCGGCGGCTATATCACGGGCGTGGTCGGCATCCTCATGATGCCGTGGAAACTGGTGAACGACCCGCACGGTTACATCTTCAACTGGCTCATCGCCTACAGCGCGTTGCTCGGACCGATCGGTGGCGTACTCATCGCGGATTATTTTGTTTGTCGCCGTTGCCAACTCGACGTGAAAGGGTTGTATCGCACGGACGGCGAGTATCGCTACACGAACGGCTTCAGCATGGTGGCCATCGTGGCGCTTCTCGCGGGTGCCTTACCGAGCCTGCCGGGATTCCTGGTGAACCTGAAAGTGGTGAGTGCGGAAAGTTTCCCGCCGGCGTTGACTCATCTGTACAGCTACGCGTGGTTTGTCGGCTTTGGGGTGGCGTTCGCTGTCTATTTGATTTTGCGCAAGTCCCTGCCCAGGTCCTGATGAAACAGGACATCGGATCGTCTATGGATTCATATGGCGTTTTTCCCAGGGATCGAAATCCTGGTCACTCTGGACATGGACTTCCCGATGCCCGTCGGCGAAGGCATAGGTCCTGGCCCATCGGCCCTCCGGCGTACGCCAGGTTTGCCGCTCACGAAGCACGATGGTGCTTCCGGGATTGATAACCCGGGAATGTGCATCCGAAAGCACGATCTCAAAATCGTTTGTGCCGGTCACTGCATAAGGGAGTGTTCGGCCATCGCCCATTTTAAAAACGATGACACTGCGGTTTGGTCCGGGCACGAACACCGAGCCTGGTGAAAGATTGGTTGAATAGTCCAGTTGATCCAGGCTGGCTGGATATTGGCCGTGGTGCTGGCGGGCGTACAGTTCCATTCCGGATGCCCAGACGCCAGCATCATATTTTTTGGTGGCGCTGATCTCTTCGAGTTGTTTTTCCTGCCGTTTGACCTTGAGCTCGTGCGTGACAAAAATACTGGTTGTCCCGACGGCCAGCAGTACGACGGTGCCGGTCACAAGAGCGGTCTTTGCTTTGGTCCATGCCATAAGTTTTAACGTTCCTTTCACAAAAGCCAGTGTGGAGAGCGAAACAGTGCCATGCGCCATCGCTGCGGTAGTGGTGGCTTTGACCAATACCGCAGGGGCGGCGTGGGCGGAATTTGCGGCCATGACCCCGGCGATCACTGCGGTCGACGAGGGCACACCGTGCCGGGCGAAAAACTTCCTTAATTTTTCCAGGGCGCGGCTGGTCCGTTTGCGGGCCGTATCTTCGCTCACGCCCAGGGCGACACCGACCGAGGCGAAGTTTTTCTTTTCAAAAAAATGGAGCACGACGGCCTGGCGGTCCTTTTCGCCCAGTTGAACCAAGGCCCGGTCCAGCAGCGGCGCGATGGCCTCCCATACCGGGTCCGGGGTGGCGGGGTGGATCTCAGATTGCATATGAGCCTTCTGTTCGCGTTGGAGGCGGCGGCGTTGAGATTTTAAGGCATCAGTGGCAGCGAAAACCGCTGTGCGATGGAGCCAACTGGCCAGAATAGTGCGCGGCCCCAGCGTGTGGGCTTTTCGGGCGAAAATGATAAACGTGGCCTGGGTGATCTCTTCCGCCAAATGCGGGTCGCGGACCTGCCGGAACGCCGTTGCGTAAACAAGATTGATGTAGCGGGAAACCAATGTTGCGAACGCTGGCTCGGAATGGCGCGAGATATAGTCCCGCACCAACTCCATGTCATCATTCATCATTCACACAATATATGGACGCTCACCCGCGAACCGGACAATTTTTGAAGGGCGGCTTCGCGCCCGCACAGGGCCGGTGGAACTTTCACGGTTGAAATGTCCGCTATCGATCCGAGCGAAAAAACTCATGGCCGCACGCTTGAACCCGGACGCTTTTTCAGAGTCGACCGAAGACCATACACGCCGGTAGCCACCCAGAGAAGGCCTCCGGAGATTTCCAATGTCGTCAGAAAGGTATCCGGACCGGGAACCAAAACAGCAGTCTCAGGATGCACAGGATTGTAATATACATCCACCCAAGTACCCGAAGGATGTTTCCGGACGTACTGCCGGGGATCCTGGGCTCCAGGGCCTATTTTTTCAGACCAATATTTGATTCCATTGACTTTGTAACTATAACTGACAACGGCTCGATATCTATATTTCCTGCCCGGAACCTCCTCTGAGCGAACCAAAAAACCCTCTGTGATAGGCCAATCGCGCGACCGGAGATCCTGTTGGAGTTTGTACAACGCCCAACCGGCCAGTAGCAGACCCGCCAGTATCAGCGCAATGCCAAGCCACACCGGAAAGCGGATGTTTCGGCGTGGTTTGGGGTCCATGCGGCGACTGTATTCCGACCGGTCTTTGTTTGTCGAACTGTTTTGGCCGGGCGGCAGTACTGCATGGGCCTCCGCTACATTCGTCGTTGAACATTCCGCATGAAATGGCGAACATCCGTACGAACTAAAAAGATTAAAAAAACGACAGGCGTTTGAAGTATGAAAAATATCCCGCTGCCTCCTACCACCCATAAACCGCATCCCTACACCGGTCCCTCTTTTGACGAACTGATGGCCAAGCGCAAGCAGTTCATGAACCCGGGCATTTTTCTGTACTACAAAAAGCCGATCATGGTCGTGGAAGGCTCCATGCAGTACGTCTGGGATGAAACGGGCAAACGTTATTTGGACGGCCTGGGCGGCATCGTGACCATCAGTGTGGGTCATTGCCACCCGCACATCGTCGCCGCGGCGAACAAGCAGAACGAAACGCTGCAACATTCCACCACAATCTATCTGCAACCGAATGTGACGCTGTACGCGGAGAAGCTCGCTTCCAAGATGCCGGGCGACCTCAAGATGTGTTACTTCGTCAATTCCGGTTCGGAGGCGAACGACCTGGCGTTGCTCATGGCGCGGGCCAGCACGGGGAACTATGACATGATCGCGTTGCGCAACGCGTATCACGGCGGGAACGCCTCCGGCATGTCGGTCACCGCGCACAGCAATTGGAAATACAACGTGCCGCACAGTTTCGGCGTGCATCACGCCATCGCACCGTATCCCTATCGCGGAACGTTCGGTTACGATGACCCGGAGGCCGGAAAAAAATATGCCGATGACGTCAAGAGCCTCATCGACTATGCGACGCCCGGCAAGCTGGCAGGGTTCATCGCCGAATCCATCCAGGGCGTCGGCGGCTTCGTGGAATTTCCGCAGGGTTATCTCAAGCAGGTTTATGAATACGTGCGCGCGGCCGGCGGCGTGTGCATCGCCGATGAAGTGCAGACCGGTTTTGGCCGGACGGGCACGCATTTCTGGGGTTTCGAAACGCAGGGCGTCATTCCCGATATCGTGACGATGGCCAAAGGCATCGGCAACGGTTGCCCGCTGGCGGCCGTGGTCACCACGCCAAAGATCGCCCAATCGCTCGTTGGCAAAGTCCACTTCAACACGTTCGGCGGCAACCCGGTCGTCAGCGCCATCGGAAAAGCGGTGCTGGAAGTGATCGAGAAAGAAAATTTACAGGCCAACTCGCACAAGCTGGGCAATTACATCCTGGCGGGGCTGAACAAACTGAAAGAAAAACACAAAATCATCGGTGACGTGCGCGGCAAGGGATTGATGCTCGGTATCGAGATGGTGAAGGACCGCGCCACTAAAGTGCCTGCGTCAGCCGAATGCGCGCAAGTCGTCGAGACCGCCAAAGAGATGGGCCTGCTGCTAGGCAAAGGCGGATTGTGGGGTCAGACCATCCGCTTCGCCCCGCCCATGTGCATCACGCAGGCGGATGCGGATTTTCTCTTGGCTGTGCTGGACGAAGCTTTTGGAGCGGTGTGAGGCGGGTCGCGGTCACGCGACCAGTTTGCTGCCCGGAACGATGATCGAAAACGTGGTGCCTTCGCCGACGCGCGTATCGACTTTCAGGATGCCTTTGGCCTCTTTGACCAGCCGATGCACGATGTTCAGGCCCAGGCCTGTGCCCTGCCGCGGGCCTTTGGTGGTGAAATAAGGCTGGAAGATCTTCGGCAGGATCTCCTGCGGAATTCCCGGCCCGTTGTCGGTGACTGACAGCTCGACGATCGGCGCGACATTGAAAAAGTTTTCCACGTTCAGGTAACGGGTATGATCACTGTCCTTGATGCGCGCGAGGTCCAGCGGCTCCGGCAACACGCGGCCCGAGATCTCCACGCGATGGCTCTGCGGCGAGCATTGAAACGCGTTCACCGTCAGGTTCAATAAGATCTGGATCAGGTCCGTTCCATTCACTTTCACGCCGGTGTCGCGCGCCAGTGGATGGATCTTGAACTCATTGTTCTGCGCCGCCGGATGCACCTGGACGAGATGTTCAAGGTCTTTGAGCAATTGATTGACGCCCACGCGCGGCGCATCGTCTGTCTGGCGCCGGAGAAAACTAAGATACCGCCGGGAGATCTCGATGCAATTGGTGACCTGGCGCGTGATGATCTTGAGCCGGTCCTTCACGAAATCCATGTCCTCGTTATTGATCCGCGAGGTGCTCGTGATGCGCTCATTCAATATCTGGATGAACCCGGAGATGACGGTGAGCGGGCCGTTGATGTCGTGGATGATGCTCGCGTAGATGTCACCGCGCGCATTGGCGATCTGTTCCTCGATCTTTTGGTTCTGCAATTCCCCGAGGAGCTGCTGCAATTTCTCCGCGTTGTTATGGATCTCGCTTTCGAGCGTGCGCCGTTGCATCGCCGCCGCGACCGCCGCGCGCATCGTCCCGATATCGAATGGTTTGTTGATGTAATCCGAGGCACGGAGACGCAACGCCTGGCGCATGGTGTCGGTCGTCTCGAACGCCGTCATCATCACCACTTCGATGGCCGGATCCACGTACTTAAGGCGTTCCAAAACTTCGATGCCCGACATGCCGGCCATACGGATATCCAATACGGCGACATCAATACGGTTCTTCTGGGCCAGTTCCACGGCGGTGGCGCCGTCGGCGGCCATCAGCACATCGTAATCGTCCTTGAAAATGACATTGACCGACTGCCGGGGGCCCTCTTCGTCATCCACGATCAACAATTTTCCCCGTCGTTTCGTGGCGTTGGGGTTGGGTTTGAGCAGGTCAGTTTCCAATTTTGGTGCAGCGGACATCATTACACGCGGTGACCAGCCGGATAGCGTCCATGAAACCCGACGGGCCAGCTAAGTGTCATCGTACAAAAAACCGGCTTGCGCCTCAAGGGGAAAGCGGACATCGCTTCCATAGCGGCTGGACGCGTGTTTCCGCTTTCCAATCCGGGCCAGCCCGTTACGCTCTTGGAACATGCAGCCCGCGTCGCGCAACCATCTTTTGCCCCTGCTCCAGGCTGCTTTTCTGGTGATGGTGATATGCGCATTGATGCTCCCCCTCGCCGTCTGCGCACAAAAATTCACCACCGGCCCGGCAGGCTCCTGGGTAGCACCCCTCACCTTCCAGCAGCCCGCTAAATCCGATGCCGCTTCCACCGGGGATTATCATGAGCTCCTTTTGGACCGGCAGGTGAACGCCGTAGAAAATGAATTGTTCGTGCACGTCGTCCGGCAGGTCCGCACGTACTCCGGCATTGAACACGGCTCGGTAATCTCGGCGGACTTCGATCCCGACTATGAATCCCTCAAATTCCATTGGATCAAAATCTGGCGTGGAACCAATTCTCTCAACCGCCTCGACCCCGACAAGATCAAGCTCGTGCAGAACGAACCTGAACTGAACGACCTGATGATCTTCGGGCAGCAAACTGCCGTGGCCGTGCTTGAAGACGTGCGGGTGGGCGACATCATTGATTTTGCCTATACCATCGGCGGCGCGAATCCGGTCTACGCCGGTCGCTTTTGTGATCGCGTGCCGGTCCAATTGCGCGAGCCGATCGATCGCCTGCGCACCCGCCTGTTGTGGCCCATCCAACGCCGTGTTTATTTCACCAACCACCTTTGCTCCGTGCGACCGGTCATCGTGAACCGGTCGAACGTTGTGGAACTTACGTGGGATTTCAAACAGGTCCCCGCTTTGCCGGTTGAAGATTCCCTGCCCACGTGGTTCCGGCCCGACCCGTTCGTGCAATTGACCGAATTTGCAACCTGGGGTGCGGTGAACCAGTGGGCCCTGCGCCTGTTCCAGAATCCGGGCACGATCTCCACCGATCTCAAACAAAAGATCGACCAATGGAAAACCATCGGCCGCTGGGATGACCGCGTCCTGGCCGTCCTGAAATTCGTGCAGAACGATATCCGCTATTTTGGGATCGAGATCGGCGTCAATGGCAACCAGCCGTCGCCGCCCTCGCAGGTCTTCGAACGCCGCTTTGGCGATTGCAAGGACAAGGCCTTTCTCTTTGTCACTATCCTGCGGCAGATGGGCATTGAAGCCTATCCTGTACTGGTCAACAGTCGCGCACGCCGGTCGCTGGATGACTGGATGCCCAGTGCTCATGCGTTCGACCATGTCATCGCTTTTGTTCGTTTTGAAGGGCGCAGTTATTGGCTGGATTGCACGGCGCACCAGAACGGCACTTTTGCCAATTATCGCCCGCCTGATTTCGAACGCGGACTCGTGATCCGCGCGGACACCACCAGATTATCCGTCATTCCGTCCGGCTCGGGTTCCCAGACGACCATCTCCGAATATTTCCAATTGCGTGACTGGACCAAGCCGGCTGACCTGAAGGTCGTGACGGTGGCCGAAGGCCTGGACGCCGAAGCATTACGCCGTGAATTTGCCGCCACTTCGCGCGACGATATCCTGAAACAATATCTCCACTTTTATTCGCGCAGTTACCCCGGCATCAAATCGGCGGATAAGATCCAGTACCAGGACGACGAACAGCGCAATCGCGTGGAAGTGACGGAGTTTTACACCATTGATAATGCCTGGGAAAAAGCCGAGCAACGAAACCGATATACGGCCTCATTTTATCCGGTGATGTTCAGCAGGTTGATGGCCCAGCCGGTGGATAAGGACCGGCACATGCCTTTGGGTGTGCCGTTCCCGCGCCACCTTATCCAGCACACGGAAGTCATCCTGCCGGATTTCTGGCCGGGCAATCGCGAGGACAAAGTGATTTCCGACCCCGCCTTCTCGTTTGAGCGACACATCTGGTGTAACGGCCGCCGGCTGGAAATGGATTATGAATTCGAATCGTTATCCGATTTTGTGCCGCCCGAGAGCGTGGCCCAGTACCTGGAAAAACTCACCGCCGCCTCTCAGAGCATGGGGTATAGCGTCGGCTTCGTTTTTTAATTCCTACCACACCTCAACGGGGCCGCTGGGAACAGGAATCGCCGATCGTTGTGTCGATGCCGGTTCGTCCCGCATGAATGAGGCCACCATGGGCGCGGGACGATAACGCGGCAGCAACTCGCCGTTCTCATCAAGGAATTGGCGGCGCCAGTTTGTATATTGCTCAAGGATGTCGTGAAACTGCGCCCGTGTGGATACCTGCACCACGCGCTTGTTGAATTCGTGCACGGGTCCGAAACGCTTTGCGTACCACGGTGCGACTTTGCGGAACATCCGGCAGCCCAGCTCCTCGCCAAAAATTTCGATCATCAGGTCCAGGTGCCGGCGCATCACCCGCACCCGCTCGGCGAACGATGGCTCCGCCGGCACCGCTCCGGTCTTCAGAAACTTCAACGTGTGCTCGAATATCCACGGATTATAAAAAGCACCCCGGCCCATGCTCACGCCCGCACAGCCCGTGTCATCGAACATCTTTTTCGCCGCCTGCGGCGTGATGATGTCCCCATTACCGATCACGGGAATGCTCCGCACGGCTTGCACTACTTTGCGGATGCCCTCCAGGTTTACGGTTCCTCCGAAACCTTGTTGCCGGGTGCGTCCGTGGACGAAAATGGCCGCCACACCTACATCTTCCAACGCTCGCGCCAGGTCCGGCGCCGTCAAATTGTCGTCGTCCCATCCCAGCCGCATCTTGGCCGTGACCGGAATCTTCACCGCATCCACCATTCCCCGCACCAACGCCGATGTTTTGTCCAACTCCGTCATCATTGCCGAACCGCCCCCCACATTGCAGACTTTGCGCACCGGGCAACCCATGTTGATATCCACCGACGCGATGCCGATGGATTCCAGGTAAACCGCAGCGTCTCGCATCTCCTCGGGCACACTGCCGAAAAGTTGCACCGCCAGCGGTGAATCTGCCGGACGGGTTTCGATGAGCTTGAAGGCTTTCTTGTTCTTCTCCAGCAACGACCGCGCATTGACCAGGTCCGTGGTGCATAATCCCACCCCGCCGACCTCCCGCACCACCAGGCGGAACGGCAGGTTCGTGTACCCCGCCAGGGGCGACAGGAACAGGTTTGAATTCAGTTGGAGCGACCCGATGCGCACTCCCCAGTTGTACCATAAAATGTCCGATCTCCAAGATGCATTCGTGATCCGGGACCACACAGGTGCGCCCAAAAAAATCATTTTCGCGAATAATTTCTTCGTGTTCATTCGCGCGTTTCATGGTTAATTGTCTGCGTTCATGAACGATTGGAACATTCAGAGCCGCGCCCACGCCTGCGAGACTTGCGGGCAGCCTTTCACCGACAAGCAGCACTATCACACGCTCTTGTTCGATGAATCGCCGGAACTGCGCCGCTCGGACATCTGTGAGGCCTGTTGGAAAAACGTGGAAGGCGCGCGCGACCGCAAAGGGTTCATTTCCCACTGGGTTGGCATCTACGAAGCTCCGCCGCCGCAGGTTGATGCCATCCAAAAAGAGACCGCCGAGACCCTCCTGCGCAAACTGATCGAGCAGAATGATCCCCGTTACATCCCTGCCGGTTATATCCTGGCCGTGATGCTCGAACGCAAACGCATTCTCAAAGTGAAGGAACAAGTGATCGTGGACGGCAAACGCACATTCATTTACGAACAACCCCGGACCGGTGACGTGTTCACCATCGTGGACCCGGGGTTGCACTTGAATCAACTGGAGGAAGTCCAGCGGGACGTTGCGGCATTGCTCGAACACGGGTTGAATCCTCCGGCCCCGGCGCCTGCCGAACAACCTGCCGCTGCCGCCGACCCGAACCAAACGCCCATCGAACAAACCACCACGTGACCGTGTCTGCCGTATCCGAACACGCTTTTTTGCAAACGCGCCTCGGCTATACGTTTCGCGACATGTCCCTGCTGCGGCTCGCGCTCACGCATCCTTCCGTGGCCCACGAATCCGGCACCGCCCTGCAACACAATCAGCGCCTCGAATTCCTTGGCGACGCCGTCCTGCAGTTGGTGCTGACCAAGGAACTCTACGACAAATTTTCCGACCTCAACGAAGGTCCGCTCACCAAGGCCCGCGCGCGCCTGGTCAACCGGCGCGCCCTTGCGTTTCATGGGCGTGTACTCGGTCTGGGCGAGGAATTGATCTTGAGCCGCGGCGAGGAAGCCAGCGGCGGGCGCGAGCGCGCTTCCACCCTCGCCGATGCGTTTGAAGCTGTGCTCGGCGCCATTTTTTTGGACGGTGGATTCGAGGCCGCCCGCGAATTTGTCCTGCGCGAATTTCACAAGCCCATCAAGCACCTCGATATCCCGTCTGATTTCGACAATCCCAAAGGAGAGTTACAGGAGTTGCTCCAGATGCGGTCGGGCGGCGCGCCACTCTACCAGATCATTTCCACGACTGGTCCCGATCACGACCGGGATTTCGAATGCGTCGTGCATCACAATGGGGTGGAACTGGCCCGTGGCCGCGGCAAAAGCAAAAAGGAATCGGAGACCGAAGCCGCCTTCGCCGCGTTGCAGATATTGAAAGCGCAAAAGACATGAAAACGCTGTTCCAGCGCCATCGCAAAATTCTCATCGGCGTCGTGCACCTGAAACCGCTGCCCGGCTCGCCGCGCTTCGGTGGCAACATGAGCGATATCATCAAGTTCGCCGTGGCCGATGCGCTTGCTTACGAACGCGGCGGCGCGCACGCCGTGTTCATCGAAAATTTCGGCGACGTCCCGTTCACCAAGACCCATGTCGCACCCGCGACCATCGCGGCCATGGCCGCTGCGGGTTGTGCGATCCGCGAGGCCATCCGGATTCCGGTCGGATACAATGTCCTCCGCAATGATGCGTTGGCCGCCCTGGGACTCTGTGCCGCCTGTGGTGGCGATTTCATCCGGGTCAACGTTCATAGCGGCGCCATGCTGACGGACCAGGGGCTCATCGAGGGCGATGCCTATCACACGCTGCGCACACGAGCGGCCACCTGCCCGCACGTCCAGATCTTCGCGGATGTCCACGTGAAACATGCTGTGCCGCTTGGTGATTGGACGCTGGAAGACGCCGCTCATGACACACTCGATCGCGGCCTGGCTGATGCCTTGATCGTTTCCGGTGTCGGCACCGGCAAAGCGGCAGACATCGGCGATGTACAGATCGTCCGTCACGCCGTGCCCAACGCAAAAATTCTGCTGGGCAGTGGCGTGAACGTGTCCAACGTCAAAGATTTTCTCAAAGTGGCCGACGGCGTGATCGTGGGCTCATCATTAAAACGCGATGGCAAGCTGGCCAATCCCGTCGACCCTAAACGCGTGTCCGCGCTCGTGAAGGCGATCGGTCGATAATCGCAAACCACTCACCTATGGCGCACATCCACGAAAAGATTGATTTCACGGTCGCCATCTTTGTCGTGCATGACGGCAAGATTTTGCTGATCCACCATCGGAAACTCGATAAGTGGCTGCCGCTGGGTGGGCATATCGAGCTGGACGAAGACCCCGAACAGGCCGCATTGCGTGAGGCAAAGGAAGAGAGCGGGTTGGATGTGGAATTGTTGGGCGAACGACCACCAACGACATCGCCCGGCACACGCGCACTCATCGCGCCGAGGTTCCTGGACATCCATCGCATCACGGAAACGCATGAGCACATCGGATTGATCTATTGGGCCAGGCCGAAGAATGGAAAACTGGCGTTGGCCGTGGAAGAGCACCATGACATTCGCTGGTGTTCAGCGGCGGATTTGGACACACTGCAACCCGCCATGTCCGACGCGGTGAAATGGTATTGCCGGAAAGCGATCGAAGAAGTGTCAGCCGCCAACTGACACTTGCCCCTCGCACCGGTGCCCCACCTATGACCCATCGCCAGCTCAAAACCGGATATTTTGTCCTCACCGGATTGAACACGACCGCGTCGTGCTATTTTCTCAACTACCTGTTCTTTTACTTTCGCGACCATTTCAAGTTCGGCAACCGGGAAAATCTGCTGGTTTCGGCGTTGCACGGTTTCATCTACACATTCGCCGCGTGGCAATGCGGCAAGTTTGCGAAGCGTTATGGGCTCAACCTGAGTTTGAAACTTGGGTTTGCCGGGTTGTGCGTGATGATGATCATCTGCGCGTTCCTGCACACGCCCTGGGCGTTCATGATGGCATTGATCGGTTACACCGTGGTGCTGTTGCTGACCTGGCCGGCCCTGGAAGCGTTGGTCAGCGAGCGTGAGAACCAGCAAGGAGTACAACGGATGGTGGGTATCTATAATTGCACGTGGGCCGGGTCCGCGGCCTTCGCATATTTCACGGGCGGCAAATTGTACGATGCCTTCGGGCCGGTCCTCGTTTTCTGGGTGCCGGCCGGAATGTTTGTGGTGCAATTCATGTTGTTGCTTTGGTTGGCAGGCCGACATGACGAGGTGATGGCACAGACACCAGATCCCGTCCGGCAGGTGACGCATTCACCGGAAGTCGCGGCGATGACGTCGCCCGTGCGGCCCGAAGCGTTTTTGAAGATGGCCTGGCTGGCCAGTCCGTTCGCCTACATCGCGATCAACACGTTACTGGCGGTGATGCCGGGGATCGCTGACCGGCTGGACCTGTCGCCCACGCGCGTGGGCTTGTTCTGTTCCGTGTGGTTCTTCGGACGGTTCTGCGCGTTCGGCCTGCTGTGGCAATGGACCGGTTGGCATTACAAATTCCGTTGGATGTGCGCAGCGTTCGTGATGTTGATCGGGAGTTTTGGAACGATCCTGCTGGCGCACGAATTATGGATCGTGGTCGTGGCGCAACTGTTCTTCGGGCTGGCGACCGGGCTGATCTATTATTCATCGCTTTTCTACGCGATGGACCTGGGTGAAGCGAGCAGCGAGCACGGCGGATTACACGAGGCGTTCATCGGGCTGGGGATTTTCCTCGGGCCGGGCGTGGGCGCAGCCGCGTTGTACCTTGCACCGGAGCATCGCGATGCCGGCGCCTGGGCGGTCATCGGACTGTTGGCCGTCGGTTTCTTTGGCCTGCTGGGCTTGCGGATGCGGAAGTGAACTTGATACCTGCCGGGTTTGTCGCCATTCTGTCAGCGGATACAACGAGCATTTAACAACAAGGTCCAATCATGTCATTACTTGCAGGAAAACTCGGGATTGTTTTCGGCGTGGCGAACAAGCGGTCGATCGCCTGGGCGATCGCCCAGGCATGGCATCGTGAAGGCGCGAAACTCGCATTCACGTACCAGGGCGAGCGGCTCAAAGAGAATGTGGAGGAATTGGCCGGGACGTTCGGGGGCGACACACTGCTCATGCCGTGCGATGTGACGAAAGATGAGGATATCGCAAACGTTTTCAAGACGGTCGGCGAGAAATTCGGGAAACTGCACCTCTTGTTACATTCGGTGGCCTACGCCCCGAGAGAGGCATTGGAGGGAACTTTTGTGAACACGACCCGCGAAGCGTTCCGGGTAGCGCATGATGTGAGCGCGTATTCGCTGGTGGCGCTGGCGCGCGGCGCCGAGCCGTTGATGACGGAAGGCGGCAGCATCGTGGCGATGAGCTATTATGGCGCGGAAAAAGTCGTGCCGCATTACAACGTGATGGGCGTGGCCAAGGCCGCACTGGAAGCAAGCACGCGTTACCTGGCGTATGACCTGGGGCAGAAGAAGATCCGCGTGAACTGCATCAGCGCCGGCCCGGTGAACACCCTGGCGGCGCGCGGCATCGCCGGGTTCACGGACATGCTGAAGTATTACGAAATGAAAGCGCCGCTGAAACGGAACGTGCTGCCCGAGGAACTGGGGAAGACGGGGGCGTTTTTGGCCAGCGACGGCGCGGCGGCGATCACCGGACAAACGCTCTACGTGGATTGTGGTTACCAGATCATGGGCATGTAAGCCGATCATGCCGATAAAACGAATACTCTCCCTCGCGACGGTCGCGCTGACGTTCATCAGCCACGTGGCGTCGGCGCAAACCAACGAAGCGATCGCAACATCATCGGAACCGCCAAAGGAATGGGTGGATAAAGATACGGGACATCGCGTGGTGCGGTTGTCGCGTGAGCCGGGGAGTGAGAGCTTCTATTTCAATGTGAACGCCTTCACGCCGGACGGGCGGACGATGGTTTTCACGACCACCAACGGGATCTGCACGCTGGACCTCGGCTCGAGGAAGATCGAGAGATTGGTGGATGGACAACATCTGCGTATGATCCAGGTGGGCCGCAAGACCGGACAGGTTTATTACAGCCAATACACAAATATCTTCGCGGCTGACCCATCCACAAAAGCGGTCCGGAAAATCTGTACCCTGCCGCGTGGGACACGACTTGCCTCAGTGAACTGCGACGAGACATTGTTGGGCGGAACCGTGACCACGTTGACGGAGGAGCAATGGGCGGCCGAAGACGAGCGGGAGAAATCATTCGTATCGAATTCTGATTCCGAGCACAAAAGCCGCGCCCGCAATATCCAGGAACGGTTCGACCAGCATTACCAGATGGAGTTGCTCTTCTACAACATCCAGACCGGCGAAATGAAAAAGTTCGTGAAATGCAACGATTGGCTGAACCATCTGTTGTTCTCACCGACTGACCCGAATCTTTTGATGTTCTGCCACGAGGGACCCTGGCACCAGTTGGACCGCATCTGGACGATCCGCTCTGACGGTTCGGACTTGAACCTCATCCATCAACGGACGATCGCGATGGAGATCGCCGGGCATGAATTCTGGGGCGCAGACGGGAAAACGATCTGGTACGACCTGCAAACTCCACGTGGTGAAGATTTCTGGGTGGGTGGTTACAATGTGACGACCGGTGAACGCACGCGGTATCACCTGCAGCGCAACGAATGGTCTGTGCATTTCAATGTCTCACCGGATGGCAAGCTGTTCTCCGGCGACGGCGGTGGTCCCGGCATGGTGGCGCACGCGCCGGACGGACAATGGATCTATTTGTTCCATCCCGAGATGCTGCCGGACCTCAGTGGAACGAACATGCTCACGCAAAACCTGATCAAGCCGGGCGTGTTCCATTCCGAGAAACTTGTGAACATGAAAGACCACGACTATGCGCTGGAGCCGAACGCGATGTTCACGCCGGACATGAAATGGCTGGTGTTCCGTTCGAATATGTTCGGTACCAACCAGGTCCACGTCTTTGCGGTCCAGTTGGAAAAAGCCAAGACCGAAACCGCAAAGAATTGAAGCGGGAGCCGGCTGGCTTACGCTTTCAGCTTCCGCTCTAGAATCTCCCCGACGAGTGACGGGTTCGCCTTGCCTTTGCTAAGCTTCATGACCTGGCCTTTGAGGGCGTTGAGCGCCGCTACTTTGCCCGCCTTGTAATCGGCAACCGACTTGGGATTGGCGGCGATGGCTTCGTCGCAGAGTTGTTCGATGGCCCCGGTGTCGCTCACTTGTGCGAGACCTTTTTCCTGGACGATGGCCGACGGCGCTTTGCCGGTCTCGAACATCTCGGCGAACACCTGTTGCGCGGCGGAACTGCTGATGGTCTTGTTCTCGACCAGGCCGATCAACTCGAGCAACGCCGCTGGTTTGAATTTCAGATCGGCCAGCGTGAGCAGTTTAACATCCGCCGCCTCCACACCCCTTTCCAGCACAGTGGGATCCGAAGCTTGGAATTCACGTGACTTGAAGTCGCGGC
>JADMIO011053077.1_pt1 | contig 57587 bp, 55 predicted proteins | sample 8958161 | NCBI WGS metagenome assembly JADMIO01 (sample SAMN16585339, study PRJNA669376) | soil metagenome | isolation source: Crop rotation soil | place: USA: Cullars Rotation, Alabama | collected 2011 | reverse complement strand
GCGACAACTTGTCCACGTGGAATTCTAAGCTTAGGATCCCAATGTGCTGGAAAGAGCGAAATCGCCCGGTCGAACGCCTCGCGCGCCTCGCGCTGGCGATTGAGTTGCAGCAGCAGGCCGCCGCGCGCGCCATGGAAATAGAAATAGCTCGACAGCTGCGGCGCCAGCGGATCGATCATGGCGAGCGCCGCCTCTGGCCCCTGCACTTTCGACACGGCGACCGCCCGGTTGAGCGTGATGACCGGTGAAGGCTGGAGCCGTTCCAGCGTCGCGTAGAGCGCATCAATGCCCGCCCAGTCAGTCTCGGCAAAGCTCGGCGCGCGGGCATGCAGAGCGGCGATGGCGGACTGGACCAGATAGGGACCCGTCTTGCGATGCCGCATCGCCTTGTCGATAAGGGCGAGGCCTTCCTGGATCAGCCCCGGCCGCCATTTCGTGCGGTCCTGATCTTCCAGGAGGATCGTCTGCCCCTGCGCATCATACCGCGCCGCCGATCGCGATTCCTGCAGCAGCATCAGCGCCAAAAGTCCCATCGCTTCCGGTTCGGCCGGAAACATGCGCAGCAGCAAGCGGCCCAGGCGGATCGCTTCCTCCGACAGACGGCTGCGCGCCTCATCGTTCGGCCCGGCGGAATAGCCTTCGTTGAAAACGAGATAGATCATCGCCATCACTGCGACGAACCGTTCGGCGCGCTCGGCCGGCCCCGGCGTTTCGAACGGCACGCCGGCCGCCGCCACCTTGGCCTTGGCGCGGGTGATGCGTTGTTCCATCGCCGTTTCGCCTACCAGGAAGGCGCGCGCGATCTGCTTCACCGTGAGGCCCGACACAATGCGCAGCGCCAGCGCGATCTGTTGCGTCGCCGGCAGGTCGGGATGGCAGCAGATGAACAACAGCCTCAGCACGTCGTCACGATACTGGCTCTCGTCCAGCCGCTCGGCCATGTCGGCTTCCTGGTCATCGAGATCGGAAACCTCCGCCTCGTCCGGCATCGGCGCCTGGCGCGAGATCTTGCGCACCTGATCCAGCGCCGCATTGCGCCCCACCATGATCAGCCACGCCGCCGGGTCGCGGGGCGGGCCGTTCACCGTCCACGACTTCAGCGCCTTGAGACAGGCTTCCTGGTAGGCCTCTTCCGCCGTGTCGAGATCGCGGAAATAGCGCAGCAGCGCCGCCACGGCCTGGGGCCGCGCCGAGGTCAGCGCCGCCTCGATCCAAACCGTGTCCGCGCCGGGCAGCGGCATGGGTTACGCCGTCTCGGCGATCGGATTGTTGGCGTTGAAGAGCAGCACGGGGCGGATCTCATAGGAGCCGCCGGGATTGACCGCGCCTAGCTCGCGCGCGAACACCAGCGCCTCATCGAGATTGGCGACATCGATCAGGTAGAGGCCAAGCAGCTGTTCCTTGGTCTCCGCAAACGGCCCATCGATCACCATGTCCTTGGTCTTGTTGAGCGTGGTCGCCGCACTGGTCGGCATCAGGCGCAGCGCCGGCTTCAGCTTGCCCGACGCCTTCCACTTCTCCTGCACAGTATGGAGCCGGTTCATCATGGCCGCGTCCTCTTCCTTGCTCCAGGAAAAGACCACGTCTTCCGAATTGTAGCAGAGCACTGTGTAGAGCATGGGACGCCTCTTCTGGTCCAAGGACGGCCGAGACTAGCCCTACCCGACAGGCGCTTGCAAAAAAGTCTGCAAGGCTAGGTCTGCCCCCGCCAAAGGCGGGGGAAGTGGCCCGAAGGACCGAAGGGAGCCGCCCGGCAAGGCCGGGCGGATCGCGCCGCCAGGAACGCCTATCCGCCTTCGCTTTCGCGAATGCAGCCCCTTCCGTCACTCGGCTTCGCCGAGCGCCACCTTCCCCAGCTTCGCTGGGGGCAGGACTCTAAAGCAGCCCCTAGAAGCTTCCCGATACGCGGATGGCAAACACCTGCGTGCCGTCCGGCCCGCCCTTCTGTTTCCGCGTCTCCGTCCGCAGCAGCAAGCCAGTCGAGCGCGCTGGGGCGATCGGATCGAGCGGATCGGGCTGATAGAAGGTCCGCGTGCGGGTTTCTTCCGGATGGAAGATGTTCGAGGCGCTGAATCGGATGGTGATGCCCTTGATCTGCGTCGTCTCGGCATAGAGGTCGAGCCGGTTTTCCGGCCGGTTGTAGAGGATGTCTTCCGCGACCTTGAACTCGTGGCGGTTAGAGACCAGCAGCGTGCTCGCGCCCCAGGCTGCTTTCCACTCGGGAAAGTCCTGCCGGAAACTCGCCGAATAGTTCCAGTCTTTTTCGCCCGAGAAGCGCCGCTTCTCGCCTGTCACCGGATCGGTGGCTTCTGTCTTCTGCCACAGGCCGGAGAAACGCAGCTCAGCATTCGGGATCATCGGCGCAAGCGGAATAGCCCCGCGCGCCTCAATGCCTGTGCGGGTGCCGTCACCGATATTGCCCGGCGCATCGAAAGTGCGTTGGTTGGCGAGAGGGCACGAGCTCAACGGCGTGCCCAGCGTCGTACAGATCGTGCGCGGGATGAAATCCTGGACATCCTCCACTTGGTCGCGGAACACCGCCAGCGTGATAGCGCCGCGCTTGCCGAGCTTGTGCTCCCACTCGCCGCGCAGCTTCCAGGTCTTGGCGGGTTCGAGATTGGGGTTGCCGATCAGCTGGCTCTGGTCGACCACGTTGATCGAGGTGGCGAACTGCACGAAGTCGAGCTGCGCCACGTCGCGTATGATACTCGCGCGCAGCTGATCGGTCGGCCCCGCCTGCCACGTCCCGATAAGGCGCGGCTTGGGATAGGAGAATTCCCGCTCCTTATGCTCATCGCCCGTCTGCGTGATCTTGGAAGCCTCGAAGTTGAACCCGGCCTCGAGCGTGAACCCCGGCGAGATCTTCCACACGTCGGTGATGAACGCTTCGCCACGCACTTCTTCTACGCGCGCATTGGCCACCGGGATCGACATCGCGATCGGCCCGGCGCCGAGATTGTTGAAGCCCTTCAGCGTCGTATCGCGGAAGTTGAATGCGCCCTCGACGCCGATGTCCACCGTGTGCGCCTCGCCCGGCCGCCAGGTGAGCACACCGCGCGCGACGCGCTCGCCCCCTTCGGTGGTGCGGTTGAACGTCTGGGTGTTGAACAGGCCGCCCGGCCCCGCCGTGCCGGTGGGCGTATAGATGCCGTAGATGTCGTCTTCGTCGACATTGGCGAAGGTCGCCAGGCCCAGCACTTTCAGCGACAGATCCGGCGCGAAGCGATGCTCCCAGTCTGCCGCCAGCTCGCCCGTGTAGTTGTCCTTGTAGTCGCTGAACCCGAACGTGCCCTGCGCGAATGCGCCCGACGGCGTGAACGAGATCGAATCGATGTTGAGCGTGTTCCAGGTCGGAACGTACTGCGCGTTGAAACTTACCGTGTCAGTCGCCGACGGCCGCCATTTCAGGTTCGCCGTGCCCTGCAGGCCGACATAGTTCGGCTGACCGAACTGCTCGCGATATTGCGTCAGCACGCCCGCGGCATTGCGCACCGCCTCGAAGCTGTCCGTTCGCCCGCGCAGGTTCGGCGCCTGCAGGTCAACGGTGAGATCCATGTCCTCCGTCAGCTTGAAGGACTTGGTGAGCTGCAGGTTCCAGCTAACACGCTCGGAGTACTGGATATCGCGCATCTCCGCGACCCAGGTGCCCGGGGCGCCGCCCGCCTTGACGGCCTTCAGCACCACGTTGACCAGCTGGGTCTGGCCGCGCACGTCGACCTTCGACGAGCTGCCGGAAATCAGCTCCACTTTCGCGACGGCGTCGGCCGGAATGCGTTTCAGCTGTTCTGAGATCAGCGTCTTGGAGCTCGGCCGCTCACCATTGATCAGCACGTTGCCGGCGGTCGCGCCAAAGCCGCGCAACGTATCCCCGTCGCGGATGTCGAAGCCCGGCACCCGGCTGACGATGTCGTTGGCCGTCACCGGATTGTATTGCTTGAAATAGCTGGCGTCGAAGGTGGTCACGCCTTCGGCCGTCTGCACCGGTCCGGACGCCGGCGCCGACGGAGCGGCTGGCGGTTGCTGGGCGATCGCAGCGGGCGCGAACCCGGTTGCCAACGCGACAAGACTTGCGGCCCGTGTCCACGGGCGCTTGACGCTGTCCATTGCCGTCCCCTCTGACCGCAAGTAAGTTCAGAATCTGAACTGACCACGAACCGGCGCCACTGGCAATCGCTTCAAAGCCACACCGCGCAACGGCTGTCGGCAAAGTGATCAGGTCGTTACGGCCAGCCGGAGTTTATTTCCGGCAGGGAAAGCACGCGGGGAAACCGGGACAGTCCGCATGAAGTTGCAAGTATGAAGTGGAATGAGATCGAGGCGATCCCTTGCCCGGTGGCGCAGGCAATGGCGGTGATCGGCGATGCGTGGACCATCCTGATCCTGCGCGACGCGATTCGCGGCGCCACCAAGTTCGAGGAATTCCAGCGCGGCACGCGCGCCTCGCGCGCCATGCTGTCGGATCGGCTGGCCCATCTCGTCGAACACGGCGTGATGAAGCGCGTGCAGTATGAGCAGCATCCGCCGCGCTATGAGTATCATCTTACGGATCGCGGCAACGCGCTGCGCCCGGTGATGATGGTGCTGGCCGACTGGGGCGAGACCTGGCTGCCGAAGAAGGTCCGGTCGTGGAAGCGACGCCACAAGGATTGCGGCCACAACTTCCGCCCGATCGTCTCCTGCTCCGAATGCGGGGAGGCGCTGAAGCCCGGCTCAGTCAGCTATGATGCGCTGCCGGCGTTAGCCAAAGCGTAGCGAGAAACTGGTCGAGGGGCGGGCCGCGGGAGGACGGAGCTCCAGCTGACCTTAGACAGTCCCTTTCCGGACGGGGGCCGGGACCGGGGAGCTGCAGCAATGCAGCCCGCCCCTCTATCGACGCACCGGGGAGCGGCGGTCGAATTCTAGAATTTCCCTCTCAGCGTTATGCCGTACGTCCTCGGATCGCCCGGCAGCCCGGCATAGTAGCCGGACGACGAACCGCCCGCGGACAGGATTTCGAAGTAGTCCTTGTCGAACAGGTTCTTGCCCCAGAAGAACACGTCCCAGCCATTGTCGCCCCGGAAGCCAACACGCGCGTTGACCAGCGTGTAGCCCTTGATGTCGAGGTAGGGTGACTCGATGGCGCTGGAGGAGAAGTTGGAGCGATAGCTGGCGTCGAAGCCCACGAAATATTCGCCGTCGCGACCGAGCAGGCGCTGGCCGGGCAGAGTGTACTCGCCGCCGAGAGAGGCCGCATATTTCGACAGGCCCGGCAGCCGCGTGTGCGAGGCGTCGTAAACACCCACCGGCAGCGGATGGCCTTGCTGGTCGTTCCCCAGCGAGACGGACCCGCCCGAGAGTTGGAGGGGTGGCGGTGCATCAGGGAAGGAGACGTATTCGCCGTCGGTCCACGCGCCGTTGAAATAGAGGGAAAGATTCTCACCCAGGTTGGCCGCGGTGTCGAACTCGACGCCCTGCACCCGCGCCTTTTTGGCGTTGGCGAGGTATCCGCGCAGCACACCGACCTGGCCGTTCACAACGTTGGCCTGGAAGTCGTCGATGTCGGTGCGGAACGCCGCGATGTTGGCAGTGACGCCCGGCAACGGCCGCGTCTTGAGGCCGATCTCGATGTTCTTTTCGTCCTCTGGCTTGACCGTCACTGCCGAGAGCGCCGGCTGGTTGTTGGCGTCGAGCGGCAGGCCGTTGTTGTTGAGTCCGAAGGTCTTGAACGCCGTCGCATAGGTTGCATAGGCGTTGATGTCGTCGGTCAGCGCATAAGAGACGGTGAGCTGGCCGGACACATTGGTGTCGTCGTTCGACGCGGCATAGTTCTGCGGCGCCAGCACGCTCTGTTGCAAGGCGATCAGCGCCGCGTTGGTGGTCTGCAGGCCGCCGTACGTAGTTGCGATGTAGTGTCCGTCCTTGTCGTCGTAGTTGAAGCGCAGGCCCGGAGTGATGTGCAGCTTGTCGGTCACCTTCCAGTCGAGTTGGCCGAACACTGCAGCGCTTTTGTGATCGATGCCGATGTCGGTGCGCTGGCCATAGCCGTCGAGCAGGCCTGGCGTTTGCGCCTGAGCGTTGGGATTGAGAAGGAAGCGCCAGGCCGCCGAGCCCTGCTCCTGCCGGCCGAACGTCTTCACCACCTGGTCGAAGGCGAACACACCGACCACGAAGTTCAGCGACTCGTTGATCTCGCCGGCGTACCGCACCTCCTGCGACCACTGGAACTGCTTCGACGGGTTCTGCGACAGCGTCGTGATCGGCAGACCCAGGAAGTCGCGGTCGTTGGAGGGGTCCCACAGCCAGTAGCGCCACGCGGTGATCGAGGTCAGAGTGCCGTTGCCAAGTTTCCAGTCGACATTGATCGAGGCGCCGCCGAGATCCTGGTAAGACCGGTGCGGCGTGTCGAGGTCCGACAAGCGATCGAACGCATTGGTGCTCGGCGGCGCGTAGTTGAAGAACGCCGCCTGTGCTGCGTATTGACGGTTGAGCGGCCGCAGGGTCGGGGCGACGCCCGCGAAGATCGAGGCATAGCCGTTGGGCCGCTGACGCGTGTAATCGCCTGCGAAGGTGATGCGGATGTCGTCCGTGGGAGTCCACAGCAGCTGGCCGCGCACGCCGAGATTGTTGAGGTCGTTGATGTTCTGGCCGGTGCGCACGTCGTGAATGACGCCGTCGCGCTGCGTGCCCGAGAAGGAGAGCCGGCCGGCGAGAGTGGAAGTGATTGGCCCGGTCGTCGTGATCTTCGCCTGTTCGAAGCCGATATTGCCGAAGCTCAGCTCGACTTCGGTTTCGGGCGTGAAGGACGGCGCCTTGGTGGTGACGTTGATTGCCCCGGCCGTGGTGTTCTTGCCGTAAAGCGTGCCTTGCGGCCCTCGCAGCACTTCGAGCCGTTCGACATCCAGGAAATCCAGCGTCGCCGCCGCCGGTCGCGCGAAATAGACGCCATCGACATAAAGCCCGACGCCCTGCTCGATGCCGTCATTGGTGAGGCCGAACGGCGCCCCGAGGCCGCGGATGTTCAGCGCCGAGTTGCGCGGGTTGGTCGAGTAGAACTGCAACGACGGGACGAGCTTGGCGAGTGAACCGGCGGTCGAGGACCCGGTGTCTTTCAGGAATTCCTCGTCCATTACCGAGACGGCGATGGGGACGTTCTGAAGGTCTTCCGCGACCCGGCGGGCAGTGACGATCACGCGGTCGCTGGATTTCAACGCCTCAGGCGCTGCCTGGTCGGGCGCCGCCGCGACTGGTCCCGCAGCTTGGTCCGTGGCGGTCGAGGCGGCCACAGGGCTCGTTTCCGACGCGACTTGCGCGGAGGCCGGAGCGCCCCAAGCCATCACCAGAGCTGCCGCCGAAAGTCCAAACCGGACATGGTTACTAGACTGGAAATGTATAGTTTCGATCGCGCGTTGCATGGCCGTCCTCGTTGCAATGCAGCATGTCTGCCGCCGTCCGAGGCCCATACGAGCTTAAACACGACTAATTAGGTAGTATTAGTTAGGTTTAGATTTTCTGGCGGCTCGGGAACTTGCCGCCATCCGGCTCGCGCCTATTTCGCGCGCGTTTGCATGCCGCCCGCCTGCCCCTTCCCACTCGCGAGCAGCGGCACCACGTGATACCCTTCGAGCATCCTCAACGGACCAAAAGGAAAGAGCCCTGCCCTCCCTGCGTAGTTCAAAGCCCGCCAAGAGCCCTGCCTCCCAGCCGGCTTCCGCCCCGAACGACAGCGCCAAACTGGCCAAGCTCGTCGCCACGCAGCTCGAAGAGGACAAGGCGGAAAACATCCTCGAGATCGATCTTGCCGGCAAAAGCCCGATGGCGGACGCGATGATCGTCGCCTCCGGCCGCTCGGCGCGCCATGTCGCGGCGCTGGCCGATCACGTCGCCCGCAAGCTCAAGGACGCCGGCGCCTCGAAGGTGCGGGTCGAAGGCCTTCCCAACGCCGATTGGGTGCTGATCGATGCAGGCGATGTCATCGTCCACATCTTCCGGCCCGAAGTGCGCGAGTTCTACAATCTCGAACGCCTCTGGGCTTCGGACACGCCGCCTGTCTCACGCGCCTCCTAAAGGCGCCCCTTGCGCATCCGCATCCTCTGCGTCGGCCGTTTGAAAGACGGGCCGGAGCGTCAGCTTGTCGACGACTATCTCGCGCGAGCGCAGAAGACCGGAAAGCCGCTCGGCTATCGCAGTGTGGAAGAGATCGAGATCGCTTCCTCGTCGAAGGATGACGAGGGAACGCGGCTATTGGCCAAGAACACGGGCCTGCTCCTTCGCCTCGACGAGCGCGGCGAGGCCTGGGCATCGCAGGACCTGTCGAAACGCCTCGCCCGCTGGCGCGACGCTGGGGAGGATGTTGCCACCTTCATCATCGGCGGGGCAGACGGCACGTCCGCCGCCATCGCCAAGGCCGCCCGGCACACCATCAGCTTCGGCCCACAAACCTGGCCCCACCGCCTCGTCCGCGTAATGCTGGCCGAGCAGATCTATCGCGCCCTTTCGATCGAGGCCGGATCACCTTACCACCGCGAATAGATGTTCGCCGATCAACGCCCGACCTCATCCCCGCTCGTCCCGGCGAAAGCCGGGATCCAGGGATCACGTCGAGGCTTGTTCCGGCGTGAAGCTGCAAGTCAAAACAAGGCTCGAGGGCGGCCCTGGATCCCGGCGTTCGCCGGGATGAGCGGTGTCGCTGCTGCGTTGGTGTTCACCGCTCTCGCTTCCGCCCAGGTCCCGGCGCCCAAAGCCCCCGACACATTCAGCCAGGATGACCTGAAACGCGTCGAGGTCCAGCGCGATGCGGCGCTCGCCCGCCTCAAGACGCTCGAGAAAGCTGCCGCCAGCGCCCAGCGCGCCGCCTCCGACATCGACAACGATCTGCTCGCCGCCGCCGCCGACTCCACAAGGCGCGAGGAAGCCGCCAATGCGGCCGAGGAACAGCTGATGATCCTCGCCGACGACACCGAAAACGCCCGCAAGGCCCTGAACTCGGACCAGTCCGCGCTGGAAGATCTCCTCGCCGCGCTGATGACCTTCGGCTCGCGCCGTCCGCCTGCGCTTGCCGCCAGTCCGGAGGACGCGGGCACGGCCGTCCGTGCGGCCATCCTGATGAGTGATGCCGCGCCGGCCCTCGCCGATCGCGCCAAACAGTTGAAAGCCAGGCTCGACGAACTGACCCGCCTCACCGCCGAAACCACCCGCCAGCGCGATATACTGTCCGGCGAGACCGCGGCCCTTGCCGCCCGCCGCGCCGAAGTCGCTGCGCTCGCTGCCGAAAAGCGCATCAGCTACGCCTCGATCGCCGCCGAGACCGCTAATCTCCGCGCCGAGGCGGACCGGCTCGGCAACGAGGCCGATACGCTGCGCGACCTGCTCGACGGGCTTGCGAAAGCCGCTCCCTCCGGCCCCAGCCGAAAGCCCGAGCCGGGCCCGAAAAAGCCTCTGCCCGGCAAGCCTGCCGCGCCCGCGAAACCTTCGACGCCCGCCGCCGCGACCTCGCCCGCCGCCTCCGGCAAGCCTCTGCCCCCGGCAGTTGGAGCCCGCACCCACCGCTTCGGCGAAACGGTAAACGGCGTGAAGCAGGAAGGGCTCACGCTAGCCACCCGCCAGGCCGCCCAGGTCATCGCCCCGGTCGACGCCCGTGTTCAGTTTTCCGGGCCTTTCCGCACCTATGGCCGGATGCTGATCCTGGACGCCGGCCAGGACGTCCTTGTGATCGTGGCCGGTCTTGACGCCCTTTATCCCGAGGCTGGACAGTGGGTCCTGGCAGGCGAGCCCATCGGCCGCATGGCCGACCGGAAAACGCCCTCCCCGGAACTTTATCTGGAGGTAAGGCGGAGCGGTCAGCCGGTGGACCCCGAGAAATGGCTTGGTCCGAAGCCCTGAAGGCCCCGTGGCGGGGTGCGTGCAGGCAACTGAAATTAACCTGCAGCGCGGCGACTCGTCGTGTTGCACTTCGGTAAGATACGGGCAAACTCGGAATCAGGCGGGACTTATGTCAGAGGAGCAGCGCAGCATGCGCAAGTGGTTGATGGGTCCGGTCGTTGTCGCCGGCCTGGTCGGGGCCTCGCTGGGTGTCGGATTGTCCGCCCTGTCGGCCTTCGCCGTAACGAATAGCCAGGCTGAAAAACGCGCCGAAACCTTCAAACAGCTCGAGCTGTTCGCCGAGATCGTGGCCAAGGCGCAAGCCAACTACGTCACCGAGTTCGACGAAACCAAAGCGATCGAAGCAGCCATCGACGGCATGCTCTCCTCACTCGATCCGCACTCATCCTACCTGAACCCTGACGACTTCAAGGACATGCAGGCCCAGACCTCGGGCGAATATGGCGGCCTCGGCATCGAGGTGACGGCCCAGGACGGCTTCGTGAAGGTCGTCTCCCCGATGGACGGCACGCCTGCCTCGCGCGCTGGCATCAAATCGGCTGACTTCCTCACCGCCATCGACGGCAAGTCGATCGTCGGCCTTCCGCTCAACGACGCTGTGAAGCAGATGCGCGGCGCCGTCGGCTCGCCCATCACCGTCACTGTGGTGCGCGAAGGCGTGGAACCGTTCGATGTCTCGCTCAACCGCGAAGTCATCCGCCCCGAAGTGGTGAAATCCCACAACGAAGGCGATGTCGGCTATATCCGCATCACCACCTTCAACGAGCAGACCGTGAAGGCGCTGGACAAGGCGCTCGACCAGGTCCGCAAGGACTCCAAAGGCCCGCTCAAAGGCCTCGTGCTCGATCTGCGCGACAACCCGGGCGGTCTGCTCGATAGCGCGATCGACGTGTCGTCCCGCTTCCTCAATGGCGGCGAGGTGGTTTCCACCCGCGGCCGCCGCGAGACCGACGTCGAGCGCTACAACGCCCGCCGCGTCAACAACCGCTTCACGCTGCCCGTGGTCGTGCTGACCAATGGCGGCTCGGCCTCGGCGGCTGAGATCGTCGCTGGCGCGCTGCAGGACCGCGCCCGCGCCGTGGTCATGGGCACCATCTCGTTCGGCAAAGGCTCGGTGCAGACCGTGATCCCGCTCGGACCCAACAAGGGCGCGATGCGTCTCACCACGTCGCGCTACTACACGCCGTCCGGCAAATCGATCCAGGGTGCCGGCATCGACCCGAACTTCGAGGTCGCGCAGGACCGTCTCTCGGACAAGGACATCGCCGACCTCAAGTCGCGCGCCGCCCGCTACACCGAAGCCTCGCTGCCGCACGCGCTGGACAACGAACAGGGCGTCACCCGCAAGCCGCCGCATATTCCGGCCGACATGCCGCCTGCCGACTACAAAGGTACGGACTATCAGCTTGAAAAAGCGGTGGCCCTGATCCGCGCCGGCAAAGCCGTTCCCGCTCCGAAAGCGGTGGCTGCGGCTGCAACCGCGCCGGCCCCGGCTCAGCCTGCGGCGCAGACCCCGTAGCGCTAACGAACCCTGAATTGCGAAGGCCCGGCGAAAGCCGGGCCTTTTCATTTGCGGCGAACGCTGGCGGGGTCAGCATTCGCCTGCCCTTTGCACTTGCCCCGAAGCGCAAATCCTCCATGAATACAGGCCCGTTTCGGGACAGACCGCCGCAGCGCTGTTACCGCCTTCTTAACGTTAGGGGCCCAAAAGTGGCCCCTCACCTTGGTGGGTATGTGAGGACCAGAATGCCTGCGTCACGCAACGCCGAATCTTCGGCGCTCAGGACCGGCCTCAGCCAACTTGCTCTAAGCTTCGCGGCGTTTGGAACGCTGGCGGGCGGCGCCGTCGGCGCGGCCTTCTTGTTCGGCGATGCTGATGCCGGCGGCCCGCGCATCGAGCTTGCGCTTTACTCCAACCAGGACGGTCCGCCGCCTCTGCTCAAGACGCGGATCACCAACTCGCTGGAGCCGGGCGCAAAAACCGAACCCAGCCTGCCGGGCGTCGACTACGATCCCAACGCACCGTTGCCGGAAGGCGCGGGCGATGGCGAAGGCGGCGCCAACATCAAGGTCACCGAGATCTCGTCCAACGCTGGCGCGACGGCCTTCGCCCTGCCTAAGGCGCCGATCAATGGATATTTCGAGCGTACGCCGGCAGGCGACCTTCCAAAGATGTCGCCCGACGGCCACACGCCGGCGGAAGCCTATGCCCGCCCGTTCACGCCCCAGCCGGGCGTGCCGAAGGTTTCGCTCATTATTGGCGGCCTAGGCCTCAACCAGAACCACACGCTGTCGGCGATCAACGAGCTGCCGCCGGAAGTGACGCTGTCCTTCGTGCCCTATGCCAACGACCTGCAGACCTGGATCAACCGGGCGCGCCAGGCCGGCCACGAAGTCCTGCTCGAACTGCCGATGGAAGCCTATGACTATCCCAACGTCGACACCGGACCGCAAACGCTGCTGACCAGCGTGAAGCCGGACGAGAACGTCCGCCGCCTCACCATGCTGCTGGGCAAGGCCTCCGGCTATTACGGCGTCACCAACTATCAGGGCGCCAAGTTCGCGACCGACGCTACCGCCGCCACGCCCGTGCTGAAGGCGCTCAAGGATCGCGGCCTGGTCTTCCTGCATGACGGCGCCGCCGCGCGCTCCGTGCTGCCGCAAACCGCCGACGCGGCTGGCCTCAACTTCACCATTGCCGACCGCATCGTCGATGCGGAACCCTCCGCTGACTCGATCGACCGCGAACTGCTGACGCTCGAAGCCCTCGCCATCCAGAACGGCAAGGCGATCGGCGTGGGCTATGCCTATCCGGTCACGATCGAGCAGTTCCGCATCTGGTGCGAAGGCCTCAAGGCCAAGGGCTACCAACTGGCGCCCGCCTCCTCCGCCTCGGGCCTCGCGGTCCGCGGCCCGGTCAAACCGGCGCCATGAGCGACGCGGCCAACCCTCTCGAGGGCGGTCGCGATCCCAAGCTGTATCGCCCGAATGTCGGCCTCGCGATCTTCTCGCGCCGTGGCCATGTGATGATCGGCCGCCGCGCAGGCGTGCGGAAGGACGAGACCCGCCACGCCTGGCAGATGCCACAGGGCGGGATCGATCGTGGCGAAACGCCCGCACAGGCTGCGCTGCGAGAACTAGGCGAGGAAACCGGCCTCCTGCCCCGCCATGTCGAATTGCTCGAGGAAGCCGCCGATTGGCTCTATTACGACTTCCCGCCGGCGCTGAAGGCTCGGCTCACGGGACCGTTTTTCGGCCAGCGCCAGAAATGGTTTGCTTTCCGCTTCATCGGCTCGGACACCGACGTTCGCCTCGATGGCCACACGCCTGAGTTCGACGCCTGGCGCTGGGCGAAGCTGGAAGAAACACCAGAGCTGGTGATCCCGTTCAAGGCCGCGGTCTATGCCGACGTCGCCAAACGCTTCGCGAAATGGACCGAGCCGGTCTGACGTCGCGCGCTTAGTGCGCTGACGCGCCGCTCACCGCCGTCTTCAGCGCCTGGAGATATTCCAGCCGTTCAGCCGCCCGCGCGCGCCGGGCTTCATCGCCTGGATCGTTGGCGTCGGAGCGCACCTTGGCGAGCTCCGCATCAAGGTTGGTCGTATCGACGTCCGACAGCCGTACCGCTTCTTCGGCGAGGATGGTGAAGCCGCTCGGCGTCACGTCCGCAAATCCGCCGCGCACGAATACCGGCGTCACCTGCCCGCCTTCGTAGATGCGGACGACGCCCGGCTTCAGCACGGTCATGAACGGGGCATGGTGCGGCAGTACGCCGAACTCGCCTTCCACGCCCGGGGCATCGACCTGCTCCACCTGTCCGGAGAACAGTTCGCGCTCGGGCGAAACCAGCGAGAATTGAAGCGTTTCGGCCATGGGGAACCCCTGTAAGCGGGCCCGGTCTAGCAGGCCCAATCGCCCTGTAAAGGCGGCGATTTGGCCGGGTTTTTGAGGCCTGTCAGGGCGCCCGCAAGGTCACGACGTTGATCTCCGGCGGCTGCAGGAAACGCACCGGCATCAGCGACGTGCCCACGCCGCCGCTGACATAGATTTTGCGGCCGTGATCCTCGTAGAGCCCACACGCCCATTTCCGCGACCCTTCCGAAGCCGACAGCAGACGGCCGAAGAAAGGCAGGTTCACCTGCCCGCAATGCGTATGCCCCGCGATGGTCAGCGCCACGCTTTCAGGCGCCGCCGCGAACGCGTCCGGCCAATGCGACATCACAATCACCGGCTGGCCGGCCGGTAGTTCCTGCAGCGTGTCGCTGTAGGACGGCAGCGAGCGCATCGAGTCATAGTCCGACAACCCGCCCACCCAGAAATTACCGCCATCGGGACGCTCGACCAGCTTGCGCTCGTTCTCAAGAACCTGGACGCCGTCGGCCTGAAGCGCCTTCTTGATGGCCTCGCCGTCAAACCACCAGTCGTGATTGCCCAGCACGGCCCAGACGCCCAGCGGCGCCTTCAGCTTCGCAAGCAACGCGATGCCATCGATCACCTCGGCCTTGTCGGATGCGCTGCGGATCGAGGCCGGCTCATCTCGTCCCGCAAAATCACCCGGCAGCAGGATGATGTCGGGGTGTTCGGCATTCATGTCGGCAATGATGCTGTCGAGCCGCGCCAGGCTCATGTGCGGCGCGGCCAAGTGGATATCCGAGATGATCCCGATGCGCAGCGGAGCGCCTGACCAGGTCCGGCTCTCCACATCGACATGGCGCACCACCAGCGTTTCCGGCTCCCACAGGAAGGCACGGATGCCGAGGCCCCAGATCACCGTCACGAACGCGATCGCGATCCAGCCGAAGACGCGCGGGCCCCTACCGGCCTTGAGGCCCCGCCACAGTGCAAAGCCCAGCGCCGCCGGCCAGAGGAAGGCGCCGGCCCACGCGGCGATCAGGATGGCTGCGCTCATCGGATGCTTTCAAGCACGGCCGGCCTAGGGAACAAGCACCGTCGCCGTGATCACGCTGAAGCGCGACTGGTGGCCGGGCATGCCGGGCTCAGAACCGGTGATGGCAACCATCAAGCCGGCCGGGCCTGATTTTCGCAGCCTCTGCTCCATGCCGCCGATGCCCGAGGCGGAGGCGAGCGCCTCAAAGCCTGCCGCCTGCAGCTTCCGCGTCAGCGTCAGGATGGTCGGACCTGCCGGCGGCCCGTAGACCTCCGCCACGCAGCGCCTGCCCTTTTCGCGGATGATGACCACGCCCCGGGCCGCCGCCACATCCCACACCGCCTCGTCCGCAGCCGCGCCGGCCTGCTTGCGCGTCTCGACATCGTTGGTCGGCGAGATGCGCGCCTTGACCGCCGCCGCCAGGCCCGGGACGCCAGCGCCCGATGCCGCCGGGACGCAGATGTTCATCACCGCATCCTCGAACGCCGCCTCCGCCGCCTCGGGCGACAGCGAGGATGAGATCGCAGGCCGCTGGGCCATGGCTGGCGCGGCGGCAATCAAAGCCGCAAGGGCAAGACTGGCAAATCGCATGACGTCCTCCCGACGGCGGTCAGCCTACATCAAAAGCCCGGAAGGTCGAACGCTGCACTGCCAAACGAAAACAGGCGCGGGATTGCCCCACGCCTGCTCCGAAGTCCTGTAATGTCGTCTGATCAGGCCGCTTCGGCCGCCATTTTTTGCGCCTTGGCGACGACGTCGTCGATCTTGCCGCACATCAGGAAGGCCTGTTCCGGAATGTCGTCGTGCTTGCCCTCCAGGATTTCCTTGAAGCCCTGAACGGTGTCCTTCACGTCGACGAACTGGCCGTCGAGGTTGGTGAAGGCCTGCGCCACGAAGAAGGGCTGGCTGAGGAAGCGTTCGATCTTGCGGGCGCGCGCGACGACGAGTTTGTCCTCTTCCGACAGCTCGTCCATGCCGAGAATGGCGATGATGTCCTGCAGCGACTTGTACTTCTGCAGGATCTCCTGCACGCCGCGCGCGACGTTGTAGTGCTCCTGCCCGACGATGTTTGCGTCCAGAATGCGCGAAGACGAGTCGAGCGGGTCCACCGCCGGATAGATGCCTTTTTCAGAGATCGCGCGGTTCAACACGGTCTGTGCGTCCAAGTGCGCGAACGAGGTCGCCGGCGCCGGGTCGGTCAGATCGTCGGCGGGCACGTAGATGGCCTGCACCGAGGTGATCGAGCCTTTGGTGGTCGACGTGATGCGCTCCTGCAGCGTGCCCATGTCGGTCGCCAGCGTCGGCTGATAGCCCACCGCCGACGGGATGCGGCCAAGCAGCGCCGACATTTCCGAACCGGCCTGCGTGAAGCGGAAGATGTTGTCGACGAAGAACAGGATGTCCTTGCCCTGGTCGCGGAAGTGCTCGGCGACGGTAAGGCCGGTCAGCGCCACGCGGGCGCGGGCGCCCGGCGGCTCGTTCATCTGGCCGAACACCAGGGCGCAACGCGACTTCTCGGCGCCCTTGCCTTCCTTGATCTCGTGCGGCTCGGCGTTGACCTTCGATTCGATCATCTCCCAGTAAAGGTCGTTGCCTTCGCGCGTGCGCTCGCCGACGCCGGCGAACACCGAATAGCCGCCATAGGCTTTCGCGATGTTGTTGATCAGCTCCTGGATCAGCACGGTCTTGCCGACGCCCGCGCCGCCGAACAGGCCGATCTTGCCGCCCTTCGCATAGGGGCACAGCAGGTCGACGACCTTGATGCCGGTCGGCAGGATTTCCGGCACCGGCTTCTGGTCGACGAAAGCCGGGGCAAGCTGGTGGATAGCGCGCTTCTTGTCGGAGATGACCGGCCCCAGCTCGTCGATCGGCTCGCCGATGACGTTCATGATGCGGCCCAGGGTTGCTTCGCCAACCGGAACAGCGATCGCCTCGCCAGTGTCGGCCACTTCATGTCCGCGCGTCAGACCTTCGGTCGAATCCATCGCGATGGTGCGCACCGTGCTTTCGCCGAGGTGCTGCGCCACTTCGAGCACCAGGCGCGTGCCGTTGTTGATGGTCTCCAGCGCGTTGAGGATCGCCGGCAGGTGGCCGTCGAACTCGACGTCGACCACGGCGCCGATTACCTGGCTTACGCGGCCCTTCACGTTGGTTGCGGTTTGCGTGCTCATCTCAGCCTCTCGTCAATCTCACATCGATCCCTAGAGCGCCTCGGCGCCCGAGATGATCTCGATAAGTTCCTTGGTGATCTGCGCCTGGCGGGCGCGGTTGTAGCGTAGCTGCAGCGACTTGATCATGTCGCCGGCGTTGCGGGTGGCGTTGTCCATCGCGGTCATCTGCGCGCCCTGGAAGCCGGCCTCGGTCTCCAGGAGAGCGGACAGCACCACGGTCGACAGGTAGCGCGGCAGCAGCGCCTCGAGGATTTCCTCCTCGCTCGGTTCGTAGATGTAGCTTGCGCCCTTGAGGTCGACGACGGGCGCGTTTGCCGGCGCCTTGGCCGGGATCAGCTGCTGGGCGGTCGGCACCTGGGTGAGCAGGTTCTTGAACTGGGCGTAGATCAGCGTTGCGACATCGAACTCGGCGAGGTCGAACCGGCGCGTCAGTTCGCGCGCGATCGCATCTGCGCCTGACGCTGTCACCGTCCGCTCCGACCGGCGGTCGATATGGCCGACGATCATCTGACCGTACTGGCGCTTGAGGGCGTCGTTGCCTTTCTTGCCGACCGTGAGGATTTTCACCGTCTTGCCGGCATTGCGTAGCCGCCTGATCTCGCCACGCGCCAGCTTGGCGACGTTGGAGTTGAAGCCGCCGCACAAACCACGCTCGGCTGTCAGCACCACCAGAAGATGAACCTCGTCCGATCCCGTGCCTGCGATCAGCTTCGGCCCGCCCGCATCGGCCGAAGCCGCCTTGGCCAGGTTGGCGATCACCGCCGCCATTCGTGTCGCATAGGGACGCGCCGCCTGAGCCGCTTCCTGGGCGCGCTTCAGCTTGGCGGTCGCCACCATCTGCAGCGCCTTGGTGATCTTCTGCGTGGATTTCACGCTGGCGATCCGGAGGCGGAATTCCTTGAGGCTGGGCATGGCTGAAGCCTGTTCTCCTGCCCCGGTTACGCGAAGGTCTTCGAGAACGTCTCAAGCGCCGACTTGATCGTGTCCTCGATCTTGCCGCCCTTGGCGCCGTTCTTGGAGATGTCCTTCTCCTTGCGGATATCCTCCAGCAGCTGCTGGTGATCGGCGCGGACATAGCGCAGCAGCTCGGTCTCGAAGCGGCCGACCTGGTCGACCGCGATCTTGTCGAGATAGCCGCGCGTGCCCGAGTAGATCACCACTACCTGCTCTTCCATCTGCAGCGGCGAGTATTGCGGCTGTTTCAGGAGCTGCGTCAGGCGCGCGCCGCGGTTGAGCTGGCGCTGGGTCGTCGCATCGAGGTCCGAGCCGAACTTCGCGAACGCCGCCATTTCCCGGTACTGGGACAATTCCGACTTCAGTGTACCGGCCACCTGCTTGGTCGCCTTCACCTGCGCCGAACCGCCCACGCGAGACACCGACAGGCCGACGTTCACCGCCGGACGGATGCCTTGATAGAACAGATCGGACTCGAAGAAGATCTGGCCGTCCGTGATCGAGATCACATTAGTCGGGATGTAGGCCGAAATGTCGTTTGCCTGCGTCTCGATGATCGGCAGCGCGGTCAGCGAGCCCGAGCCGTGATCCTTGTTCAGCTTCGCCGCGCGTTCCAGCAGCCGGCTGTGGAGATAGAATACGTCGCCCGGATAGGCTTCGCGGCCCGGCGGGCGGCGCAGCAGCAGCGACATCTGGCGGTAGGCGACGGCTTGTTTCGACAGGTCATCGTACACGATCAACGCGTGCATGCCGTTGTCGCGGAACCATTCGCCCATGACGCAGCCGGTGAACGGCGCGAGATACTGCAGCGGCGCCGGCTCCGAGGCCGTGGCGGCCACGACGATGGTGTACTCAAGCGCGCCGCGCTCTTCGAGCGACTTCACGACCTGGGCCACGGTCGAACGCTTTTGACCGATGCAGACATAGATGCAGTAGAGCTTCTCGCTCTCGTTGCCGCGTTGGTTGATGGCCTTCTGGTTGAGGATGGTGTCGATCGCGAGCGCGGTCTTGCCGGTCTGGCGGTCGCCGATCACCAGCTCGCGCTGGCCGCGGCCGATCGGAACCAGCGAGTCGACCGCCTTGAGGCCAGTCGCCATCGGCTCGTGCACCGATTTGCGCGGCAGGATGCCAGGCGCCTTCACGTCGACGCGGCGGCGCTCGGCCACGTTCTTCAGCGGGCCCTTGCCGTCGATCGGCTCGCCCAGCGCGTCGACCACGCGGCCCAGGAGGCCTTTGCCGACCGGCGCGGCCACGATTTCCTGCGTCCGCTTGACAGTGTCGCCTTCCTTGATGCCGCGATCGTCGCCGAAGATCACGACGCCGACGTTGTCACTTTCGAGGTTGAGGGCCATGCCCTTGATGCCGTTCTCGAAGGCGACCATTTCGCCGGCCTGCACGCTGTCGAGGCCATGCACGCGAGCGATGCCGTCGCCCACCGACAGCACCTGGCCAACATCGGAGACCTCGGCTTCGGCGCCGAAATTCTTGATCTGGGCCTTGAGGATGTCGGAGATTTCAGCGGCGCGGATGTCCATGGGCTCAGGCCCCCTTCATCAGGTTCGTCAGATTGTTCAGCTTGGTGCGGATCGAAGCGTCGATCAGGCGCGAGCCCATCTTGATCTGCAGCCCGCCGATGAGGGCGGGATCGACCTGGACGTCGACCGAAACGGTGCGGCCCAGGGACTTCGAAACGGTGGATTCCAGTTGCAGGATCTGGTCCGGCGTCAGTTGGCGCGCGACGCGTGCGGTGACGCGGGTTGCGCCACGATGCTTGGCGGCAAGGTCGCCGAAGGCGCGGGCCATCGCCGGGATGTCGCCAGCGCGGCGGTTGAGAGCAGCCACACCCACGAAGCGGCGCGCCAGTTCCGGCAGGTTCATCCGCTTGCCGATCTCTGCCAGCACGGCGGCCTTCTCTTCGGATTTGTAGAGCGGCGATTTCAGGGTGCGCGAGAGCTGCGCGTCGCCCTCGATCAACTTGGCCAGAGACGTCAGGCCGGCATCGACCGCATCCACCGCTCCGGTGTCGAGCGCGAGGTCGAAAACAGCCGCGGCATAGCGCCGGGCCGCTTCGCTGACCGACGTGTAGTTTGAAGCCGCCAAACCGCTAACCCCGCAGCCCCGAATCCGCTGCGAAGGACCGGAGCAAAAAGGACATCGAAACAAGCACTTGGATACGGCTAGACGCAGCGCCGTCCGTCGCGCGGGGTTGCTAGCACGCACACCCGTCGCATGACAACACGAAGGAAACCCGATTTTCGCCTGTAATCATGGGCTTTTCGTCGCGGTCCACAGGCCTTTCCGGACGCGTCTCTAAAAGCCTCAAAATACCTGCCGGACAGGCCCCTCGCTTCGTCCGCGGACGGATCAGCCGGACTAATCCGACGGACCTATTGCCGGGCCCGTGCGCGCTTTCTACTCGAAGGGCAAAGCAAAGGCGTCGCATGGCTTCCTCCTCCCTCTTCTCCCCGCTCCAGCTTTCCCGTGGGCCTGCGTGGAAGAACCGCTTCATGCTGGCGCCGTTGACCAATACACAGAGCCATCCGGACGGCAGGCTCTCCGACGAGGAGTTCCGCTGGCTCACGCTGCGCGCCGAAGGCGGCTTTGCGCTCACCATGACCTGCGCAGCCCATGTCCAGGCCGTCGGCCAGGGCTTCCCGGGCCAGCTCGGCGTCTTCGGCGACCAGCACATCGAGGGCCTTTCGCGTCTTGCCGCGAAGATCAAAGCGAATGGTTCGGTCGCGTCGGTCCAGCTGCACCATGCCGGCAACCGCTCGCCCAAGGAGCTGGTGGGTCAAGCGGTCTGTCCCTCTGACGATCCCAAGTCCGGCGCCCGAGCGCTTACCCTTCCCGAAGTCGAAAAGGTCGGCGACGACTTCATCGCAGCCGCCAAACGCGCCGAGCGCGCCGGCTTCGACGGCGTCGAAATCCACGGCGCGCACGGCTACATCCTCGCCCAGTTCCTCTCCTCCGAAGTCAACCACCGCGAGGACCGCTATGGCGGCAGCCTCGAGAACCGCGCCCGCATCGTGATGGAGATCATCGACGGCATCCGCTCGACCTGCCGCCCGGACTTCCAGCTCGGCCTGCGCCTTTCGCCCGAACGGTTCGGCCTCAAACTTTCGGAGATCCAGCAAGTCGCCGCGGAAATCCTCCGCCAAGGCAAGATCGACTTCCTCGACATGTCGCTGTGGGACGTCGCCAAGGAGCCCAACGAGGAAGAACACAAGGGCCGCACCCTGATGAGCTTCTTCACCGGCCTCGACCGGGGAAAGGTCCGCCTCGGCGCCGCGGGCAAAGTCATGACCGGCCCGCAGGCGCAAGGCGTGCTCGACGCCGGCTGCGATTTCATCGTAATCGGCCGCGCCGCCATCCTGCGCCACGACTTCCCGAACCGCGTGAAGGCCGACCCCGCCTACCAGTCCCCGCCCCTGCCGGTGACCGTGCAGCACCTGGCCGACGAAGGTCTTTCGCCGCCCTTCGTCACCTACATGCGCAATTGGCCGGGCTTCGTCGAAGCCGACGCGTCCAAGGTCTGAGCGGAATTCCTAGCGATCGTTGTGGGCCGACATGGGCCGCGGCCGCGGCTCCTCGACGCTGACGCCCATGGTCGCGCCGGCGATCGCACGATGCCAGCTCGCGCTCTCGGTCACGACCTGCTTGCGCTTACCCACCACCTTGGCTTGATCCTCGATCCGTCCCCACGCCGATCCCACCGCCGCGCCGATGGCGATGGCAATCACCAGGTCGAGCACGAGGCGAGGCTGCAGGGGCACAATCCACATCTCGTAGTCGGCGAGCATGAAGACCAGGCAGGTCGCAACGCCGGCGCAGGCGACCATCCGCACCATGCGCGACCGCTCCATCGAGATCATCAGCGTCCAGGTCACCATTGCGCTCGCGATCACGGCGATCCAGCCGTTAACCGACGCGCCTACTACCAGCAGGGCGGCGAACATCAGGGTGAGGCCCCCGCTGATGATGAAGCGGGCAAACGCCCGTGAGGCGAAAATCGCGTAGAAGAAAACCCCGCCGCCGCCGCAGGCAAGGAAGCGGCCCACGAACGCGATCGGCGAGCCGGGCATGCCGGACTGGAACAGGCTGATGATCCCCAGCACGACAGCCCCGCTGAGGAACGCCAGAAAGTATTGGATTGCTTTGGTCCTGGTCATAGCCGACCTGCACGCGCACTCCGCAAGGCTGTGCATGCAGCTTTCCAGCCAGCGCCGGATTCACCTTTGGCTGCTCGCGCACGGAGCGAGTTTCCTGAAGGCCCAAAAGCAACCGGCCGGACCTTTGGGGTCCGGCCGGGGCTAGTCACTTCAGTTCAGCGTCGAAGACCTAGGTCTTGTTCGCGCCGGCCGGAGCGGGGGCCGGGTGCACGCCTGCCGCGCCTTGCTGGCGGCTGGCTTGGCGAGCCTGCTCCTGCTTCATCGCTTCCTGCATGGCCGCGCCGAACTCCTTCGGATCAAGTGCGCCGTCATGGTTGGCGTCGACCTTGTCGAAGTTGTCCTTGAGGCCTTTCAGCATCGAGGATTTCAGCTCGTCCTTCTGGATCAGGCCGTCGCGGTTGTCGTCGATGGCCGTGTAGATGGTCGAGTTTTCCAGCGCCTCCTGCAGGTCGGGACGCTGGTGAGTGGCGGTCTCGTCCTTCCAGCGGAACTGGATGCCTGTGAACAGCATTTCCTGGAACGACTGATCGCCCCATTCGACGTTCTTGGTGTGATCGGTGAGCGAGGCGACCGAACCCAGCGCCTTGTTGTTCACCGAGTTGTCGTACCAGTAGTCGGCGACCAGCTTGGTGCCTTTCGGCAGGTCGATCAGGTCCTTGAAGATGTACTCACGCTGCCAGTTGAAGTCGTACTTCGGCATGTTGAGCAGCACCTTCGTGGAGCCGTCCGGCAGGTAAGCCGTCAGCTTCGAGGCATAGCCGCGATAGTGTGCGTGCACCTGCGCGGCATAGATCTGCACGTCGGCCGGGAACTGCACATAGGCAGTCTCATGCCAGCGCGCCTGATCCGGTTGGATGTCGATCGTCGGGTCGGCGATGATGATCTGGCGCTTCATGAACTCTGGCGCCTTGTCCTGGAAGTAGAACGCGATCTTCGAATTGTCGGTCACCGCCTTGCCGAATGGCGTGTAGTGCATCTGGAACGAGATGGCCCCGCCCGGCGGGATCCAAGTCGCCCAGTTGGCCGGCGCCATGTTCGACTCGGATCCGACAGCGTAGCCGCCCATCGAGATCTTCCAGTCGAACCCGTGTCCGTTCGGCGGCAGCTTGGCCAGCCAGCCGGCCAGGATGTGGTGCACGCCCTTGCGGGTGCCGGCCTTGAAGGTGGTGGCTTTCAGCCACCTGCCTTCTTTCAGCGGGCTCGCGACGGCAGGCATCTGATAATCGACGATGCCGGCGGCCGGGATATCGTAGGACGGGATATCCACGACGAGGTCCGGCTTGCCGAGCGGCCATTCGGCGCGGCCGGCAGCGGCTTTCACCAGCGGATCTTCGCCTGCGTCGCGCGGAGCGCCTGCCTCGATCCAGTGAACCAGGGTCTTGGTCTCGGCCTCGGTGAGGTTTTCGTCGTTGGCGAACTGGCCAACGTGACGGTCGACGTCATAGGGAGGCATCCGGTCAGTGCGGATGACCTCGCGGATCATGCCTGCGTGACCCTGCACCGTCTCGTACGACGTCATCTGCCACGGGGCGATGCCGCCCTGCTGGTGGCAGTCAACGCAGCGCTTCTCGAGGATCGGCGCGACGTCTTTCACATACGAGATGTTCTTGAAGGTGGCTTTGACCTCTGGCGCGCGATCGGCAAAGACGATCGGCGTGCCCTTGCCCGCAACTTCGGCGGTCGTCACCGGCTTGTTGGCTGCGATGTCGGCAAGAGCTGCCGCAACGCCGGATTTTTCATCGCCCACCGGGCCGTGATAAACCACCATCCAGGACTTGGTGTCGACCACGAAGGCTTCGCCGGCATAGGTGACGCCCAGGGCGTCGCCGACCAGCTGGAACTCATCGTCGAGCATCGGGACAGTGATGTTCTGCGCCTTGGCTTCGGCGGCGATCGCGTCGCGACCGTCCTTCGAGTTGATCATCTTGAAGACGATGTTTTTGTGCGCGTCCGCGAGAGCCTGAACAGCCTTCTCGGCGGCTTGCGATCCCGCATCGCCATTAAGCTGGCTCACCAGCACAACTGCCGGCGTTTGGGTGTCGTACTTCAGCGAGTGGGCGATGTCGGTCTGATCGACCAGCAGGAAGTTGTCGACCGTTTCGCCGGCCAGCTTGGCAGCTGAGCCTTGCGAGCAGGCAGAGATGGCGAGCGCAGACACGCCCGCCAGGAAGGCGATAGCCGCCAGCCTTTTCATGGGAGGAACTCCTCGTTTGTTTTTTCCGTACCCGATTCCGGGCGGGTTTTAGCGCGTTTTGACACTGTCAACAATGCGGCGCCCCAGGGTAATACGGGGGGCGCCGCATATAAATTACCGGTTAGAAGTCACCGCAGAACGGCTTGGACGCGTCGCCGAGCCGTCATCGTCAACCTCTCGGTAACGCTTGGCGACCGGTCCCTTCGATCTGGAAGGACCGCGCCAGCCGCCAGCCTTCGACCACCGCCGCGATGCCGAAACCGATGGCGAGGCCGTAGATCATCACCTTGGAGACGATGTCGAAGGCCGTGTTCAGCTCGTTGACGCGGTCGGCAGCTTCCGCCGGGCCATGCACCATCAGCAGCTGCACATGCGCCTGCCCCATCAGCCACACGCAGGAGAGGCCGATTGCCACCGTGGCGAGCATGGCTATCGAGCGCACACGGGTCCAGGTCGGATGGAAGACGTCAAAGAGGTGGACCGCCGCCGTCACGACCGACATCGCCAGCACCAGCGCGAAGATCGTCGACCAGACCGTCGGATCAAAATCGAGCCTCAGGCCCTGTTGCCCCGGCTCGCCTGGCAGCGTGTTGGGGAAATGGACCAGGCCGATCCACCAGGCGATGAAAATCGCATCCCACGCCAGCGAAAACAGGCTTTCGAACAGCGATTTGGGCTTGAAAGTCGTCTCCGCGGGCAAGGTTTCCGGCCGCCAGCTTTTCTCGAATGACGCGCCGGCCTTGCCGCGGTCCAGCGCGATGAAGATGCCTGTCACCACCGCAAACGACCATAGCGCGCCGGTCCACGCAGCGCCCACTCCACGCAGCACGTAGCGCATCGGATCGTCCGACAAGACGCCCTGCACCAGGAAGCCGACGATCGCGACCGCCGCCACAATGCCGACCACGATGCGCGCGACCGGCCAGAAATAGGGGAAGATATCCGGCCCCAGCAGATACTGGGGTCCTTCATAGCGCGCGGCCGCCAGCATCGGGCTGCCGAAGGTCTTGATGATCTCGGCCACCTCCTTGCGCTCGACTGGCCGGCCCAGCTCGCGCTCCTTCTCCTCGACGCGCGCGAACACCGCCTCGCGCAGTTCGGCGGCGATGTCCTTCGCCTGTTTCGCCGGCAGCCGCCGCGCGACGGCGGAGACATAGCGCTCGATCAGGTCTTCGTTGCGGGCCGTCTTGCGCGCAGCGTCTTGCTCGTTGGGGTCAGTCACGACCGTCCCTCCTTCAGGATGGATGTGTTCGGAGTGGATGCGTTGAGGATGGATTCCAGCGCGCGGTTCATCGCGCGCCATTCGTTCGACAGCTGGGCGAGCGCCGCCGCGCCGTCGTCCGACAGGCGGTAGAAGCGCTTCTGGCGCTTGGCGTCTTCACGCCATTCGCTGATCAGCAGTCCTTGGGTTTCGAGCCGGCGCAGCATCGGATAAAGCGCGCCCTCGTCGATCTCGATGCCCTGCTCCGCGAGTTCGGTGCGCAGGGTGTAGCCATATTTCTCGGTACGAAGCGTTCCGAGGACGGCCAGGATCAGCGTTCCCCGCCTCAGCTCCAGCCGCATAGCTTCAATGATATCAGGGCCTATGGGCATCTCGTGTCCCGCATAGTGTTTGGTACACAGTATGTAGCGCATAGGCTTGGCGCGGGCAAGCGGAATTTTCGAGAAATGTCTGGAGCCCCCTCCGCGACACAAAAGGCGCGCTACTGTTCGTCAGTCGCATTGGGGGAACACATGCGCCGCCTCATCGCCATTCTCGCCTTCTCGATCGCCACCGCGACGCCTGCGTTCGCGCAGCCGAACCATCCATGGGAAAGCGACCAGAAACTGCTCGACGCAACCACCGCCGACATCGACGCCAACGGCATCCTCTCGGTGAAGACGCGGATCGCCGAACTCGAACATGCCCTGGCCGGAGCGAAGGACTCCTTCGCGCTGGCTGAAAAAGGCGATGGCGATACCAACTACGTGCTTGCTGACGGCAGCGGGAGTTCGCTCGCCGGCCTCCTCGGCGCGACAATCAGCGGCAAGAAGACCGGCAAGACCATCGCCGTTCCCAATCCCTATCCGATGATCAGCCTCTATCTCGGCAGCTATTACGACGAGAGCGGAAAGGGCGAGGACGCCGCGCGAGTGCTCGGCGCTGGCCTTGCCCTGCCCTCGATCGAACTCAGCGACCTCTATGCCCCGCTGCTGATCGAGCGCGGCGCGGCGCTCTCCACCCTGAAGCGCTGGCCCGACGCGCTCGCCTCCTATGAGCAGGCGCTCAAGATCCCCGACGTCGACAATGCCACACGCGCCTACATGCACCGCGGCCGCGGCGGGGCGCTGGTCGAAATGGACAAGCTCGACGAGGCGGAAGCCGCCTATAACAAGTCGCTCGAATTCGCGCCCGGAAACAAGATCGCGCTCAACGAGCTCAAGTACATCGCCCAGCTCCGCGCCGGCGGCCCGCGCACCGACTCCAACCTCACCTCGGTCCAGCCGAAGCAGAACTAAGACCGCAACTTTTCTCGGCCAATTTTTGAGGCGGCGCCTGGGTTGACCCTTACGTCGACGCGCGCTTACCTGAAGTTAGGGTACTGAGCCGACGGTTGGGGGAAATCATGCATACTCAGGCAGTTCGCTGCGCGTTTGCGCTTGTCGCCGCGTTGTCGGTTTCCGCCTGCATGGTCACCCAGGCGCCGATCCCCTCCGGCCTTGTCGTCTCCGCCGAGCCTTCGCTGGTTTATCGCCTCTCCGCGCCGGTTACCGTCAGCGCCGCTTCCGCCGAGAACATGCTGCTACGCGAAGGCACGACCTGGATGCGCACCGGCTCGATTCCACAGGGCGATGTGTTCCACACCCAAGACCAGGTGGTGATCGTCAACAGTTTCCACGTCTTCGAGGCCGACATCGTCGTGAAGGACGAAAAAGTCGTCGGCTATTTCAATCCGGTCGGTCGCAGCTTCGTGGCGGCGCGACCGGCGCACATCCGCTTCATTGTAGGGGAGAACAGAAAATGAAGATGACCAAACTCCTGGCTGCGGCCGCGCTGGCCATCATGTGCGCCAGCGCATGCGCGTCCGGACCAGCCTTCAGCGAATTCCAGGCGACCATGCCCACGTTGAAGCCCGCCGATGGCCGGCTCTGGTTCTATCGCACATCCGCCCTTGGCGCCGCTGTGCAGCCGGACGTGAAGCTCAACGGAGAGACTGTCGGCAAGTCCGTGGCGGGCGGCTTCTTCTACGTCGATCGCTCGCCTGGCCAATATAAGGCCTCCGCCTCCACCGAGGCCGAACGCGACCTGTCGCTGACGCTCGGCGCAGGCGAACAGAAGTACATCCGCATGGAGCCGCAGATGGGACTGTTCGTCGGCACCATGAAACTCGTGCCGGTCGACACCGCCGTAGGCCAGAAGGAAATCGCCGGCACCAAGTTCAGCGGACCGACGAAATAGACACTGCCCAATACGGCCTGAACGCGCCCCTCTTCCGGCCAACCGGAAGAGGGGCCTGCTTTCCGGCGCGCCTGATCCTGCAGACAATTCCCACCCTCTCCCACACCCAAGCCCAGTCCCGTCAGGGCTCTAGCCTTCGTAACCCAGCCGAATTTCGCGCGCCTTCTCCGACACCTCCGCGCCTCGCCCAGACTGCGCCTTGTCTGATGAGGCCAGCGATGACCCCGACCGAACAGGAAAAAGCCGAGCGCCGGGCAAAGAAGATGGCGCGCCGCCGCGCGCGCTTCGGGCCGGACTGGCCGTGGGACGACACCTTCACGCCCTCGCCTAAGGGCTGGTGTCGCATGATGCCCGGCGGCGAGCCCGAGCCGCTGGAAGATCCCAAGCCGCCGCCAAAGCCGGTCAAACTTCCGGACGATGCCGCAACACTCCTGCCTCGCTTCTGGCGTTTCGCCGCGAAGATCTGGGAGGAGATCACCGGCCTGCTCGGCGGCGACAGCCTCGACCAGTTCCATCGGCGCGTGATGCCGCGCCACGAAGGCCGCGTGCTGGCCGGCTGGATCGCCAATCTCGAACACTTCGTGAGGCGCGTCATCGTCATCGCCGCACTGGCGCTGAAGCTCGAGCCGCTCCCCTTCGTTCCGCCGGGCATTGCAGGCCCGCGCAGCAAGCCTCAGCCGAAGGAGGCAAGCATCGATGATCCTTCGACCTGGAATGTCAGCTTCCGCATCGTCCTTCATCGCGCCGGCCAAAGGCGCCGGCGGCGGAAGCGCGCGCCTCAGGGCGACTTCATGTTCGTGGGCGGCCTCGCCTTCCGCATCGAGGCGCTGCGCCGGGCCATCGCCAACCGCGACATCTATGCCAAGCGCTTTGCCCGCCGTGTCGCGCGGCTTTGCGCCGCCAACGCCCGCACCAACCGGCCGGAGCACTATCGCCTCGGCCGCTGGGAGCATCAGCCGCCGCGCCTTTCCGGCGGCCAGCGCGCCATCTTGGAGGAAATGAAATACGCCCAGCCCCTGGCCGTGCGCGACTTCAACCACCGCTTCTGGCAGGAACCCGGCTAGCCCAAGCCACAATCCGGTCGCATCAACCTGCCGGCCCGCCCGGCAGGAAACGCGAACTTGCGCCCGCCACGATGGCATTTCGGCAAATCCTGTTATTGAACCCCGCATGACCCTGCGCTTCCTCAGCCGATCTTGTCTCTGCGCCGCTGCCGTTCTGGCGATTGCTGGCGCCGCCCTTGGACAGGACGCAGCTACAGTCACGGATCTCTTCAACAGGACCAACTCGCTCGAAGCCGAAGCCACAGCGGAGGTCCAAGCCGCGCTGAAGGACGACGCCGCCGGCAATAACGCCGGCGCATGCGCCAAGCTAGCGACCGCGCGCAGCAAGCATGATGACGCCCGCGCGGCGATGGCGTCCATGAAGACAGCGCTCCAAAACGGCCAGGGCGTTCCGGCTGACACTGTGCAGGCCGGCCTCAAATGGATTGCCGACAACAAGCAAACCTTCGATGGCAACACGCAGGTGATCGAACGCGGATGGCAAACAGCCTGCGTGGCGCCCGCGCCCTCGCGCAGCGGCGCAGACTACGACGCCATGATCGACAAGGCCGCCGCGCTGGGCATGAAGGCGCACAACGAGAATGGCGACGCCGCCGAAGCATTCAAGCGCGACGACATCAACCAGGCGTGCAAGTTAATGGAAGTGGCGCGGCAGGATCACTCGGACTCCTACCAGGCCTTTGCTCGCATCCGCGACCTGATTGCCTCGGACAGTTCGATCCCGTCCTCGGCCGCCCGCCAGTACCTCGATGGCATCGACAATGTGCAATCGCAGGCAGAAAGCCTCGCCGCCAGCATGGCCGAGCTGTGGCGGAACCGCTGCTCGTGGCTGCAGAATCACTGATCCGCCGGCGTTCACGGCAAAGTCGTGTGACATCTTTTGCTGGGAACAGAGCCCCTGCGTCCCAAATTGCGGGTTACCTAATCCCCCTCGCCTCCTGCTAGTCTCGCTCCAGATTCGAATCCCGAAGGTTCCGCATGACGCCGACGATCCGCCGCCGCACCAAAATCCTCGCCACGCTCGGCCCCGCCAGCGACGGCGCGCTCCGGATGGAGGAATTGCTGCGCTCCGGCGTCGACATGTTCCGGGTCAACTTCTCCCACGGCGACCACGCACAACATGCCGCCCGCATCGCCGCCGCGCGCGAAGCGGAAAAAGCCATCGGCCGCCCGATCGCTCTCTTGGCTGATCTGCAGGGGCCCAAGCTCCGCGTCGGCGACCTTCCCGGCGGCGGCGTCGATGTGCGCGTCTCGTCCGAGTTGCGCCTCGTCGTCGCCTCCAAATCCGACAATCCCGAAATCATCCCGGTCCCCCATGCCGAACTCATCGCCACACTGCAACTCGGCGACAAGCTACTGATCGACGACGGCAAGATGATGCTCCACATCGTCAAGGTCGACGGCGAAGCGCGCATCGCCCGTCCTGTCGCCCCCGGCCGCATCATGAGCCGCAAGGGCATCACTGCGCCGAACCGCCCGATTCCCATCCCGGCCCTCACCGACAAGGACATTGCAGACGGCCTGTTCGCGCTCCAGCACGGCGTCGATTATCTCGCGCTCTCCTTCGTCCAGCGCGCCGGCGACCTGATGATGGCGCGCCAGGCTTTCGGGTCCGGCGTTCCGCTGATCGCCAAGATCGAAAAGCCCGCGGCGCTCGACGAGCTCGAAGCCATCGTGAAGGAAGCCGACGGCGTGATGGTCGCGCGCGGCGATCTCGGCGTCGAACTCTCGCCCGAACAGGTGCCGATCGCCCAGCGCCGCATCGTCCGCGTCGCCCGCGCCCAAGGCAAGCCGGTGATCGTCGCCACCCACATGCTGGAATCGATGGTGGAATCGCTCGTACCCACACGCGCCGAAGCCAACGACGTCGCCACCGCCGTCTATCAGGGCGCCGACGCCGTGATGCTCTCGGCCGAAAGCGCTGTGGGCCGCCATCCTACCGCCGCCGTCGCCATCATGGACCGCATCATCCGCGCCATCGAAACTGACCGCGACGCCAACCCTTCGACCCAGGCAGCAGCGTGGACCTCGACGCCGACGACGGCCGACGCCTGCGCCCGCGCCGCCTCGAAGCTCGCCGACGATCTCGATTGTCCGCTGGTCGTGTTCACCCGCTCAGGTTCGTCGGCCCAGCGCGTCTCCGCCACGCGCCCGAGACAGCCGATCCACGCGCTGACGCCGCAACTCTCGACTGCCCGCAAGCTCTCCCTCGTCTGGGGCGTCAACGCCGATCTTGAACCAGAAGAACCCAAAAGCTTCGACGACATCCTTGAGGCCGTGAGCCGCCACGAAGCCGCTTCCGCCATCAAGCGCTTCGTCATCACCGCCGGCTACCCCTACGCCAGCGACAACTCCACCGACACGATCAAGGTCGTGGAGAGAAAGTGACCGCGAAGGAAACCATGACCGCCGCTCATGCTCGCTCGGAGGAAAAGTAGGTTCGATCCCGGCGCTCGCCCCGCTACACCCCGCGCGATCATGCAAAAGAGAAACCCATGCAGGTTCGCATTCTCCTCCTCTTTCTTGGACTCCTCCTCATGAGCCCCACACCCGCCACAGCCACGCCTGAAGACGACCGCCTGACGATCGCCAGACTCGACACTGCCTATCAGGCTGCCGTCGAACGCAACGATGCCGACGGTATGGCCGCAATTCTCCACGACCAGATGATCCTCGTCGTCGGCGCCGGAACCGTCTACACGCGCGACCAGTTGCTAGCTTCCGCCCGCAATGAAGATGCGATCTACGAAAAACAGATCGAGGACGAAGGCACACAAACGGTTCGCCTCTATGGCAAGGACACCGCCATCGTCACCGCGCGCCTGTGGCTCAAGGGAAAATACAAGAACGGGACAAGCTTCGACCGCAAGCTGTGGTTCAGCGACACTTATGTCCGCACGCCTTCCGGCTGGCGCTATGCCTTCGGCCAGAGTTCAATCGCCCTGCCTTAGCGACCGGATTGGAGCTAAGACCATCGGCGTGAGGATCGAGTCGTCAAACCCTTTCCACCTGCTCATGCGCATTCCGGTGCCGTGGGTATTCCAGCTGGTGTTCCTCATCGGCACCGGCGTGCAGTTCTTGCTTCCGGCGATGCTCAGGCCGAACGCCACGAACGAGGTTCGCATCGGCGGCGTTATCGTGCTTGTCGCCGGAGTTTTGCTGGCCGCCTGGAGTCTTCTGATCTTTCGCAAGGAGCAAACGACGACCGTGCCCGGCGAAACATCAAGGACCCTGGTCGTTCGTGGTCCTTATCGGTTCACCCGGAACCCGATGTATGTGAGCCTCACCCTTGTCTATCTCGGAGAGGCTGGAGTCATCGGACAGCTCGGGCCGGTTTTCCTGCTGCCTCTGGTTCTCGCCTACATCAACTGGATCGTCATTCCGGTTGAGGAATCGAAACTGAGCGATGCGTTCGGAGCAGCCTATCAAGACTACCGCGCCCGCGTGCGCCGGTGGATATGAGAAAGCCGTTTAAAGCTTGAACGGAATCGGGAGGAGGTTTGAAAGTTTCTGCTCGCCCACGCCATCGATCCAGACCGTGGCCTGCGGATCCATGAACTCCATCATCACCTGCCGGCAAGCCCCGCACGGCATGCGCGTGTTGTGGGTCTCGTGAGGATGGGAATCGTCCCCCGCACTCACAGCAAGTGCGACGATCTTGTCGCCCGGATGCTGTGTCACCGCCGCAAAGATCGCGACACGCTCGGCGCAGCAGGTCAAACCATAGCTCGCATTCTCGACGTTCGATCCCAGCACAGTGGAACCGCCCGAAGTCAGAACTGCAGCCCCGACCCGGAATTTGGAATAGGGCGCATAGGCCCTGGCTCGCGCCGACCGCGCCGCTTCGCCCAGCTTGCTGATATCGTGCGGCATCATCGTCCTCATCCGCCAGGGATCGGCGGGAGGCAGAAGATAGGTCTCAAATACAAACAGACCATTGCGCAAACCCGTCGTTTCTGCCCTTCAAGGCGCATGATCTCGCTCGACCAGCGCAAAGCCTTCATCCGCGCCAACACAAGGATTGCTGCCGTTCCCGGCCTCGGCTTTTCGCTGTGGCAGGCGGACGAGCTGACACCGATCTGGACCGCGACCGAGAAAGATCTGGCGAAAGCCAACATCGCCCCGCCCTTCTGGGCCTTTCCCTGGGCCGGCGGACAGGCGCTGTCGCAATACGTGACAAGCCATCCCGAGATCGTGCGCGGCAAACGCGTTCTCGACCTCGCTTCAGGCTCGGGCCTCGTCGCGGTTGCTGCAGCTCTTGCCGGCGCGGCGGAAGTCGAAGCCAACGACATCGACCCGATGTGCGAAGCTGCGATCTCGCTCAATGCCGCACTCAACAACGTCCCGATCGGCTATCGCGCAGGAAGTCTGCTCGAGGGCGATCAGGCTGAAGCCGATATCATCCTTGCCGCCGACGTGTTCTACGAACAGCGTCCGGCGCAGATGTTCCTCGCCTTCCTCAAGCGGGCCCACGCGAACGGTTCAACCATTCTCGCTGGCGATCCCGGCCGCACCTATTTCCCGCGCGGCGAATTCAAGCAGCTTGCCGAGTATTCCGTGCAGACAACCACCGAGATCGAGAACAACCCGATCCAGACCGCGCGCGTGTGGACGCTCTAGCGAGTCTTCGCCCTCTCGATCGCATGACGCACCAGCTTGTCCTCGACGGCCTTCACCTTCGCAAAGCACAGCGGCATCACCGCCATGCACAACGATCCATCGATCGAGTCGGCCAGGGCGTAGCGCACATGGTCCAGCTTTACCGATGCAAACTTGCTCATCGACACGCAGCCGAGTTGCGGCGCGGCGCCGGGCGTCGAGAGGTCAGTGAACTCTCCACACAAACGCCTGTCGACAATTGTCGGGCTCGACACATCGAGCTTGCGGCCTGTCTTGAGCTCGGCGTGGGCCGTCACCACTTTCGAAGCCCGCGCCGGGGATTGCGCAAAGCCTGCGCCACACAAACCAAGCGCTGCGACCATCAATAACAGGGAGCGAACCATCATGGCCTCCATCGGAGGCCAGACTACCAGACATCAGCCCTTCGGCTCAAAGCCCTTTACCAGCAGGATCACAGCGTCCGCCCCTGCCTTCCGGTCCTTTGCGATGGCCTGGTATTCTGGCGACGCCGAAAACCGCTGCGCCTCCGCCTCATCGGGAAAGCCGAGGATCACCACCTTGTCTCGCGGCCATTCGCCTTCCAGCACGCGCGGATGTTCATCGGCCGCAATCACGGTTCCCCTGAACTTCGCGAACACCGCCGGAAACGCCTTCTGGTACCGGCGATAGGCGTCGATGTCGGTGAACTTGAGCTGGGCAATTGTGTAGACCGTCATGCCAGCACGAATCTCACGCCGCAGAGATCGACGTGCTCCGGCCCGGACGAAAGTCCGGCTTTCTTCGCCGCGGCCAGCACATGCGCCTTGTCCTTGCTCTTCACATGCACGGCGCGCATGCCTTCACCGCGATCGTCGCGCAGCGGACCAAAGCGGACGAAGGCATTGTCGAGCTGGATCTCCGATCCCTCGCCAACCTTCGCCTTGGTCACCGGCCGTTCGAGGATTTCGCTCCAGCGCTCCGCCAGCGCCTCGGGATCATCCGACTGCAAGCCGGCGCCGATGATCTGGCTCACCACTTTCGAATGATCATGTTTCTGCCATTCCGGGCCGGCCCAATGATAGCCTCCCTTGAGATCCGTTCCGCCGGAATGCCGGTCGACCGAAAGCAGGCAACCGCCCGTATCCTTGGGATGGAGATGAATCGCCTCGGACGTCGAGACCTTGTCGCCCGACTTGAGGTCCTGCACGAGGCGGATGCCGAGCTTCTTGAAATGCTCGCGGCGGCGCTCGAGGTCGTCGCAATCGACAATGTACATGTAGCCGCCATCGCCTTGGCGCCGGTCGATATAGCGGCCCGCAGCGGTGTTGGGCTGGGTCGGCGAAACAACTTCCAGGAAAGTCCCGCCCATCGCGAACAGCGCGTTGTGCAGGCCATACTTGCCGACGCCGGGATCGCGATAGCAAACCTCCACGCCCAGTACGTCGATGATCTCTTTCTCGACCGGGGCAAGCTCCTTCGCCACCAGGCAGATCTGGCGCAGCCGCAAATAGCCCATGGGGCTCCTCCCTGGTCGTTGACCTCGTCGAACAGGAAGCACCGCTCCGGCAGGGGATCAAGTCGTTCCTCGATCCAGCTACATGAAACTGTAGGGCTCGACATCAATCGCCACACGCACGCTTGGGGGCAGTTTCACGCGCGCCTTCCACGTCGCGAGGAAGGCCGAAAGATCGACATTGCGGTCCGCGCGCACAAGGAAACGCCGGCGATGGCGGCCGCGCAGCACGGTGATCGGCGCAGGCGCAGGTCCCCATACCTCGACACCCGGCGCGTTGGGCGCGGCCGCGCCGAAGGCCGAAGCCCACTCGTTGGCCTGTTCGGATGATCCCGCCGCCAGGATCACCGCGCCAAGACGGCCGAAGGGCGGGAAACCGATGGCGCGGCGCTGCTCCATCTCATGCGCGACGAAGGCGTCGCGATCGCCGGCTGCCAGCAATGCGACGGCCGGGCTTTCCGGAGCGTAAGTCTGGATGATGGCGCGGCCCGGCTTGTCGGCGCGGCCTGCCCTGCCTGCCACCTGTAACAGGAGCTGGAAGGTGCGCTCCCCGGCACGAAGATCGCCGCCTCGCAGCCCGGCGTCGGCATCGACCACGCCGACCAGCGTCAGCGCCGGGAAGTTGTGCCCCTTCGCAACAATCTGCGTGCCGATGAGGATGTCGATCGCGCCGCCTTCCATGCGCATGATGAGTTCGCGGAGAGATTCTGGTGAGGCGACGGTGTCGGACGATAGCACTTCCACCCGCGCGCCCTTGAAGCGAGTGTGAACCTCTTCCGCCAGCCGCTCGACGCCTGGGCCAACGCCGGCGAGCGATCCCTTCGCGCCGCAATTGGGACAAGCGAGCGGCTTGTCCATCGTGAAGCCAGTGAGATGGCAGATCAGCTTGCCGGAATAGCGGTGCTCGGTAAGCCAGCTGTCGGTGTCCGGCGCCTTGAGGCGTTCGCCGCAGGCCCGGCACAGCACCAACGGCGCATAGCCCCGGCGGTTGAGGAACAGCAGCGCCTGCTCCTTCGCCGCCAGCGTCTCCTCGATCGCGGTCGACAGTTCCGGTCCGATCCAGCGGTTGGTCTCCGGCGGATTGTCGCGCAGGTCGGCGAGCTTGATCTCCGGCAGCCGAGAGACGCCTGGCCGCGCACTGAGGCGAAGGTGGGTGTAGCGTCCAGAGGCGGCGTTCTGCAGCGTTTCGAGCGAAGGCGTTGCGGAGGCCAGGATGATCGCACAAGCCTCGATCTGCGCCCGCATCACGGCTAGGTCGCGGGCGTGATAGATAACGCCCTCTTCCTGCTTGTACGACTGGTCGTGTTCTTCATCGACGACGATGAGGCGCAACTTTCTGTAAGGCAGGAACAGGGCTGAGCGTGCGCCGACCACGATCCGCGCCCTACCCGCTGCGACCTCGCGCCAGACACGGCGGCGGGCTTTCGATCCGGCGGCCGAATGCCACTCAGCGGGCGCGACACCGAAGCGTTCTTCAAAACGGGACGTCACTGCCTGGGTGAGCGCGATCTCTGGCAGCAGCACGAGGATTTGAGCTTCCGGATCCTCGCGCAGAGCCTCAGCGATGGCTTCGAAATAGACCTCGGTCTTGCCTGAGCCGGTGACGCCATCAAGCAGAGCGACACGGAAAGCCAGTTCGCGCACCAGCTTGCGCAGCGCCTCGGCGGCGACGGTCTGGTCCGGCGTAAGGTCATGGATGGGCGCGCCCGGATCGGGCGGATCGAACGGCGGATCGAGCGTGCGTTCAACCACTTGCAGCGCGCCAGCCTCGACCAGCGCTTTCACCACGCCGGATGAAACATCAGCGGCGCGCGCAAGGTCCGCCTGCGACAGGGGCGCGCCTGCCTCGGCCAGCACCTTTTCCCGCGCCGGCGTCATCCGTTCGGGCCTGTCGCCCGTCGCGATCAGCAGTTGTTCCATCGGCGCTTCCTCGAGCGCCTCGCGCGAACGCATCGCCATGGCGAGCAGGTTACCGGTTGGCGACACCACATACTTCGCCGCGCGCTCGATAAAGGCGCGCATGTTGGCCGGCAAAGGAGGCGCCGGCGCGATCACTTCGGTGACCGCCTTGAGCTTGCGGTTGGACGGCACGCCGCGCTCGGCCCAGACCACGCCGATCATCTCGCGCGGACCCAGCGGCACGACGACGAAACTGCCCGGCGGGGCGGTCATGCCCTCCGGCAGCTCATAGTCGAAAGGCTCCGGCAGGGGCTGCGGCAGCAGCACCGAGACGATTCGGGGAAACGTCGGCATGGCGGGAGAATGGCCGGGCTGGAGCCCGGGTTCAACCTTTCCAACTGCCTGAAGCTGTTGCGGTTTCCCGCCTCAGTTCGGCCCGGTCACGTTCAGCCCGGTCGCCACGGTGCGCCGCGCTGTGAAGACCATCACCACCAGGTCCGTGAGATAATCGCTGAGCAGAAGCAGGAGCATGATGAAGAACTCGGCTGTGCCGAAGCCACGCACGAACAGGAAAGCGATGAGGCAAAAGATCCAGAGGATCAGGCTCGCCATGTTCTCGCCGATCGCCGCATTGGTAGGTCGGACAGATCGAATGACTTCCAGAGCCTGGAAGACAATAGCGAGGAGCACCATCACGCCACCGAACGTGAGATGCATCACCGCGCCGCTTGCCAGTGGCATCGACAAGACCTCGGCTGCAAGGTTCTGCGGCATGTGATCGCCTGCTGGAATGGCGATCACCGCGTAGATCAGCAGCGGCACGATGAAGAAGGGAACGTATCGCAGGATGTTCAAGTGAAGCCTCCACGCCCAGGGACCGCCCACTTGACCATGAATTGCGGGCGCGCTCCAGAAGCGGCCGGCGCGCAGGCGAGTTCCCGCGGAGGGCGTCGCCCGCCGAACATTACAATGACCGGCTAGCTCGGATTTGCAGGCGCGGAGGCTTCCGCGTGGCCCGAACTCGGGGCCGAAGCCAGTCTTGGCCCCTCGAACGGGTTGCGGCTGCAGGCAATAAGGAGGGTCAGAAGCACCGCGCCGATCGCCCAGCGCTGACTAGATTTGAGCTTCATGACCGCGCCTCCCACACGTTCAGCTAAGCACCAAACGACGGCCAAAGGGATTCGTTCCCCCTGGCCGCCGCAACGTCGTTTCCGATCAGCCCTTCGGTTGCGGCACGACGCGGATATAGGGCTTCGGCGTCTTCCAGCCGCCGGGATACTGCTTCTTGGCGTCGTCGTCTGAGACGGAGCCAGCGATGATGACATCCTCGCCCTGCTTCCAGTCGGCTGGCGTCGCGACCTTGTGCTTCGCGGTAAGTTGCAGGCTGTCGATGAGACGCAGCACTTCCTGGAAGTTGCGGCCAGACGTCATCGGATAGACCAGCATCGCCTTGATCGCCTTATCCGGACCGATGAGGTAGACCGTCCGCACCGTCTGGTTGTTAGCTGCGGTGCGGCCCTTGGCGGTGTCGCCCGCATCGGCCGGCAGCATGTCGTAAAGCTTGGCGACACCGAGGTCATGATCGCCGATCAGGGGATAGCTGGGCAGGAAGCCGGTGACATCCTTGATGTCCGGCAGCCAGCGCGAATGGTCTTCCACCGGGTCGACCGAAATGCCGATCAGCTTGGCGTTGCGCTTGGCGAATTCCGGCTCAAGCTTGGCCAATGCGCCGAGTTCAGTGGTGCATACCGGCGTGAAATCTTTCGGGTGAGAGAACAGCACGCCCCAGCTATCGCCCAGCCATTCGTGGAACCTGATCTTGCCCTTGGTGGTGTCGGCCGTGAAATCCGGCGCCTTGTCTCCAATGCGAAACGCCATCTGTTCCTCCTGATTTTGAAATCGCGTTCTGAAATTGGCCCTCGTTTACACCGTCGCCAGTGAGGGAACCAGCGGGATTCCTCAAAGGAAGCTTGAGGAAACATCCCCTTAATGTGACTTCGCCATGGTCCGCCCATGAGCAAGGCGCACACAGCCCGCGAAGCATTGCAAGAGTTCACGGTCTGGCTGGAGACCGAACGCCGCTCGTCCGACAAGACGATCGAGGCCTATCAGCGCGACGTCGGCAACTTCATCAATTTCCTGGTCGAGCACCTCGGCGGCGAGCCGCATGTCTCGGATCTAAAGAAGTTATCGCGGCATGACGTGGTGGCCTGGCTCGCCCGGCGGCGCAGCGAGGACAATCTCGCTGCTTCCTCCCGCGCCCGCGCAGCGTCGAGCCTGCGCGCCTTCTACAAATTCCTCGACAGGCGGATGGATGCCGCCAACGCAAAGGCGATGATGTTCGAAAGCCCCCGGCGGCCGCATCGTCTGCCTCGTCCCCTGCCCGAGAAGATCGCGCCCAGGACCATCGAGATGGCGGGCGATGCCGAAGGCGAGGACGTGCCCGAATGGGTGCTGGCGCGAGACGCGGCCATTCTGTCGCTGCTCTATGGCGCAGGGCTTCGCCTGTCGGAGGCGCTCGGCGTGACCGGGAAAGACACGCCCGCGCCGCAGGTGCTGCGCGTCATGGGTAAGGGCCGCAAGATTCGCCTGGTGCCGCTGATCGGCGCGGTGCGCGACGCGGTCAACGCCTATGTAAAGCTGTGCCCCTACCCGTCCGCGACGGACGAGGCGATCTTCCGCGGCCTGCGCGGCGGACCGCTCAATCCGCGCCTGGTCCAGCGCCTGATGGAGAAACTGCGCCATCGCCTCGGCCTGCCGGAAACCGCAACGCCGCACGCGCTGCGCCATTCCTTCGCTACGCACTTGCTGGCTAACGGAGGCGACCTGCGCTCGATCCAGGCGCTGTTGGGCCACGCCAGCTTGTCGACCACGCAAATCTATACCGGCGTCGACGCTGCGCGCCTGATGAAGGTGCACGCCGAGGCGCACCCGCGGGCGTAGCGAATCCAAGACAAAACGGGCGGCGGATCATTCCGCCGCCCGCTGAGTTTCCGTCGAGCAAGAGACTAGTTCGGGCGCGGGGCCGCAGGCGTTGCGGGAGTCGCAGGTCTTGGCGCTGCGCCACCCGGAGGGCCGAACCCTGCCGGAGCGGGAGGCGGTGGAGGCGGATCCCACGACCCTTTCGCGATCTTGCCGCCCTTGGCCGAAACCGCGAGCGAGATCAGCTTTTCGGTGACGTTGGGCTCGAGGCCTTCGGTGTGACCCTTCTGCAAGCGCACCACGTCGGCGACGACGCGGCCGTCCTTGCAGCCCGGGTAGACATAGACCTGGGCGCGGCCGGAACGTGGATAGTGGCCCCAGCCATCGGTGCCGGGGTCCTGCCGCGTCGCGTCCCACACATAACCAGGCTTGGGATCGACGACGTCTTCCAGCTTCACGCGCGCCTTGCATGCGAATCTGTCAGCGATCGGCGATTTTTCGGCCGGCTGGGATTCGTACTCGCCGTTCTCGAAGATGGTGGAAAAATTGCAAGTCGGATTCAGAGCCGAGCCAGCCCCGCCAGCAGCGCCCCCGGGGGCCGCGCCACCCGGCGCTCCGCCTGGAGGTCCGCCCGCCGGCAACGTGGGCGGGGGCGGAGGAGGCGCTCCCGGGATCTGCTGGTAGACCGGCTGGCCGCCGGCGCCGAAGCCGCGGTTCGCGCGCTGTGTGTCTCCGTTGCGCCCGCCCGAGAGCGAGATGCGCACGTCGACCTTATCCTTGAAATAGTCGCTGCAGACGATCCGTGTCGTGGTCGCCCCGCCCTGGCTGTGGCCGGCGAGGATGAAGCGCTCGACATTGGCCTTGCCGACCGTGCCGACGACCGAGTCCACGATGTTGTGTAGATATTCGTCGTCATAGGCGCTCCAGGTCCGCGTCGGCGAACCGGGTGTAATGACCACGAGCTTGTACTTGTCCTTGGAGTCGAAAAACGGCGCGTAGTTGCGCTGCCAGTTGGCGTAGGACCCGGCGCCATGGAGGCTGAGCACGACATTGACCTTGTCGCCCGGCTTGTAGCCGGCGGGACAGTCGAGGAAGTAGGTGCGCCGTGTCTTCATCTCGACCGTGTTGCCGGGCTGGGTGACGCGATCGCCTTCGCAGGCGGTGTCAGGACAATGCAGCGCCGGCGGAAGGTCGCAGTTGACGCCCAGCAGCACGTGCGCCTGCGGAGCTGGCGCCTGTGCGGCGGCATAGCCGCTCATCGCGCCGAGCAGTCCAAACGCGGCGGCGCGCCGCAAAAACTCACGTCCCGTCATGCGTCTCTCCCTTTTTGATAACCCCGATCGACGGCGCTGTTCTGGCTCGTCCTGCCGGACCGCTCGCGCCTATCAGCGATAGTGATGGCCCATTTGATGCCCTTGCGGCAACAAAATTCGTCGCGGTGCCTGCGAAGACCAGGATCACATTCCCAAAAAAGAATACGGGCGAACGTTCGCGTCACCCCCCGTACACCAACTGGCGCGGCCGGTCGCAGACGCTAAAGTAAGTCCATGAGCCTCGATCAAGAGCTTGCCCGCGCAACCGCAACCCAACTCGCCGCCGGCCTGAAGCGAAAAAGCTTCAGCGCCTCCGAACTGACCGAGGCCGCGATCCAGCGCATCGAACGGCTGGATCCCAAGATCAATGCGGTGGTCGTACGAGACTTCGATCGCGCCCGCGCCGATGCGCGCATGGCGGATGCGACCATCGCCAAGGGCGAGTTCAAACCGCTGACCGGCCTGCCGATGACGGTGAAGGAAAGCTTCGACCTGCGAGGATATCCTTCGACCTGGGGCTTCCCGGATCATTTCGAGCACCGCGCGCGCGAAGACGCGATCGCGGTGCAACGCGTGAAGCAGGCTGGCGCAATCGTTCTCGGCAAGACCAATGTGCCGCCGGCGCTGGCCGACTGGCAGTCGGCGAACCCGATCTATGGCCGCACCAACAACCCGCACGATGTGACCCGCTCGGCGGGCGGATCGTCCGGCGGCAGCGCAGCCTCCATCGCCATGGGCTTTGCCGCGCTGGAGCTGGGTTCGGATATCGGCGGCAGCGTGCGTGTGCCGGCGGCGTTCTGCGGCGTCTATGGCCACAAGACCAGCCATGGCGTCATTCCCATGGGCGGTCACAGCTATGGCGGAATGCTGATGGCGCCGCAGCTGTTGAGCGTGATCGGGCCGATTGCACGCTCGGCGCAGGATCTCGAGCTGATCCTGCCGATCGTGGCTGGACCGGATGCTGAATCGCCGGCCAACAAGCTGATCCTGCCGATGGCGCGGCACGGACGGCTGGAAAGCTATCGCGTATTTATACTCGACCATCATCCAGCTGCGCGTGCGGATTCCGACATCCTCGGCGCAATCGAAAAGCTGGCCGATGAGCTGACCCGCGCAGGCGCGAGCGTGGCGAGGCAATCGAGCCTCCTGCCCGACATCACCGCATCCTGGCGGACCTACCAGTCGCTCCTGCACACCATCACGACGCGGCGCGCCGCCAACCAGAACCGGCCGCCAATTTCGGCGCATGACTGGCTCGGGCATCTCGACGACCAGTTGCGCATCCGCAAGCAGTGGGCCGACTTCTTCCGGCATTTCGACATCGTGCTCTGCCCCGCTTTCGGCACGCCTGCTTTCCCGCACACCGACGAGAATGACTGGCGCAAGCGCGAGCTGAAGATGGATGGCGAAAGCGCAAACTTCGGCGCGCAGCTGGGCTGGGCCGGCGTCGCCACCGTCGCCAACCTGCCCTCCACGGCTATCCCGCTGGGCGTCAACAAGCAGGGTCTGCCGCTAAGCGTGCAGGCGATCGGACCCTTCCTGGAAGACCTCACCACGATCGGCTTTGCCAAGCTCCTCAACAAGGAATGCCCGCAACCCGAACTGGCGAAGTCCTAGCCTACTGCCAGACCGTACCTCGCCGTGGATCGCGTGGCGGACGGGCCAGCAACCACACGCCGAGGATCGTCAGCACCATCGCAGCGATGTGCGCCCAGCCGAACGGCTCGTGCAGAACCACGACCGCCGCCCATGCCGCAACCACTGGACCGACGCCGCCGACGGCGCTGGTGGGGCCCGGACCGATCCGGCCGATGGCTTCGGCGATCATGAAGCTGGGGATCACCGTGCAGATCGAGGCTAGGACCAGGCTAAGCCAGAGTCCGTTCGCGGTGACAGTCGGCAAGGGCGCGAACGCCATCTCCACGCCGCTCTGCGCAAGGAAGGCAAGCGATGCCGCCGACATGCCAAAAGCGGTGAACAGGGCCGAGCCCATCTTCGAGATCACGCCCTTCGAGAAGGTGACGTAGACCGCATAGATCAGCGCGCCCGCGAAGATGAGGCCGCCGCCCAGCACGGCGTTGGGGCCCTGGTGGCCGATCTCGGCGCCGAACAGGATCGCCACGCCCGCATAGGCGAGCACCAGCGCGAAGATGTGGCGGCGCGTTATGGTCTGCTTGAGGAAGAAGAACGACAGGATCGCGACCATTGTCGGGTAGATGTAGAGGATCAGCCGTTCGAGCTGGGCCGAGACGTATTTCAATCCCTCGAAATTGATCCATGACGAGAAGTAATAGCTCATCACGCCAAGCCCGGCCGCGGCGGCGTAGAGCTTCAGCGTCGGTTTCTGCTTGGCGCGCATATAGGCGAACACGCCGATCGCAAGATAAGCCGGCAGCGCGAACGCCATGCGCAGGGTCAGGAGCTGGCTGACCCCCATGCCCTCAGCGTAGGCAAGCTTGATCACCACGCCCTTGAGCGAGAACAGGCCGGCGCCGCCGGCGGCAAGCATCACGCCGATCAGGCGGTTGCGTGTTTCCGCTTCAGTCGCGAGGGTCGCGGTGGACATCGTGGCTCTCCGCTCGTCCCTTTAGTCAGTTGCGGAGAGGCTGGTGGGACGAGGGTCGCCGGCTTTCCGCCGCCGGCCCCGGTCGCTCAGATGCGACTCGCCGGCGAGAGCTCATTGAGAGCTCGCCACTTGAGTCGAAGCATCTTGGCGCGGGTCGTCATGGACAGGGTGGATAGTGGGGATCGCCGCAAGCAGCAAGCAGCGCGCACCCGGATTTGAGCGAGATTTCGTGATGTTGCAGGCTGCGCGGCTATTTCGCCACGTGAGCGGCCGCCCATTGGCCGAGCCGCTGGATGGCCTGGCGGCCCTGGCTCAGCATGCCGTAGCGGGCCTGGAAGACGTGGAACATCTCCGGCCAGATCTCGAGCGAGACGGGCACGCCGGCGGCGCCGAGACGCTCGGCCAACGCCGTTGAATCCGACATCAGGATCTCGGCTTCGCCGGTCTGGATAAAGGCGGGCGGCAAGCCGCGGAGGTCGGCGTCGAGAATCGAGAGATTGCCTTCGCCGAGATACTGCTTGGCGCGCACCGAAAGGCCTGAGGAGGTAAGGAAAGGATCGCGTTGCGCCTTGGCGTTGTGCGACCAACCGCGATTAGCAAGATCGACCCAGGGCGACAGCAGCATCATGCCCGCCGGGAGCGGCGCGCCTTGCTCTTTCAGCTTCAGGGCAGCGGCAACCACAAGCCCGCCGCCAGCCGAGTCTCCCGCAAGGATTAGACGGTTGGGCAGCACGCCTTCCTTGAGCACGGCGTGATAGGCCATGACGCAATCATCGAGCGCGGCAGGGTGGCGATGCTCGGGCGCGAGGCGATAGTCGGGCACCACCGCCGCAACCTTGGCGCTGGCCGCAACCTGAGCGGCGAGGCCCCTGTGTGAGCGCGACGAGCCCAGCGCGAACCCCCCGCCATGTAGCCACAGAACAACGTGGTCGCCGCTTGCCCCCTTGGGCAGCAGGCCGAGGCAGTTGATCCCGCCGAGATCGATGTCGGAGGAAGTCGCCAGCTCAGGCATGGGGTCGTTGGCGGCAAAGGCGTCGTACGCCTTGCGCATTGTGGGGAAATCCATGGGGTCGATGCCGGCGAGACGGCCGGCAACGGCCTCCTTGGCCCTCGCCAGTTCGCTGGTTAACCCTGCGACCGTGCTCAAAGTCCCTCCGCGCCGTCTGCACTTAGATCAGCCCAGGCGCCCCGCAAGCACTGTGCCGCGTCACATCTGCATGGTCCAGCCCTCGACTGCCATCGAGGCCTGGCGAACAGCTTCCGTCAGCGTCGGGTGGGCATGACAGGTGCGGGCGATGTCCTCGGACGAGGCGCCGAATTCCATGGCGACACAGATTTCGGCCACCATCTCGCCCACGCCGACGCCCACCAGATGGGCGCCCAGGACGCGGTCGGTTGCTGCATCCGCGAGGATCTTAACGAATCCGTCGGTCTGGTGGTTGGTCTTGGCGCGGGCGTTGGCGGTGAATGGGAAGCGGCCGGCCTTGTAGGCGACGCCTTCGGCCTTGAGCTCCTCCTCGGTCTTTCCGACCCAGGCGATTTCGGGGCTGGTATAAACCACGCTCGGAATAATTCCGTAATCGACATGGCCCGCCTTGCCAGCGATCAGCTCGGCGCAGGCTACCGCTTCGTCTTCCGCCTTGTGAGCCAGCATCGGACCCGACGTGGCATCGCCTACGACCCAGACGTTCTCCGCGCTGGTGCGGAAGTGGTCGTTGGCGATCATCCCGCGCTTGTCGGGCTGGATGCCCACCGTCTCAAGGCCGAGGCCTTGCGTGTAGGGACGCCGGCCGACCGCGACGAGCACGACATCTGCGTCGAGGGTTTCGGGGTCGCCGCCTGCAACGGGCTGCATGCTCAGCTTGAGCTTCGACTTCAGCTTCTCGACGCCGGTCACCTTCATGCCGAGCCGGAAATCCATACCTTGCTTGGTGAACATGCGCTGGGCCTGTTTGGCGACCTCGGCATCGGCGCCCGGCAGGATGCGGTCGAGATATTCGACCACCACGACTTCCGAGCCGAGACGGCGCCACACCGAGCCGAGTTCGAGGCCGATGACGCCGGCGCCGATGAGAATGAGCTTCTTCGGGACCGATTTGAGTGACAGGGCGCCGGTGGAAGAGACCACGCGCTCCTCGTCGATCTCGACACCGGGGAGCGAGGCCGGCTCCGATCCGGTGGCGATGACGATGTGTTTGGCGTTGAATATCTGGTCGGCGGCCGCCACCCTGCCCGCCCCGACAATGCGGCCGGCGCCTTTGATGACGGTGACCTTGTTCTTCTTCATGATGTAGGCGACGCCATTGGTAAGGCCTGCAACGGCGTCGGCCTTCTGCTTCAGCATGGCGTCGAGGTTGAGCTTGAGCCCTTCGACCTGGATTCCGAGGCTTGCGAAATCCTTCTGCGCCATCTCGTAGAGTTCGGAGGCGTGCAGCAGCGCCTTGGAGGGGATGCAGCCGACATTGAGACAGGTACCGCCGAGCCGCTCGCCCTTTTCGATGATCGCCGTCTTGAGGCCCAGCTGGGCGCATCGCGTTGCGCAGTTGTAACCGCCGGGGCCGGCGCCGATGATGACGACGTCGTAGCTCTCGCTCATGGCAGAAATCTCTCAGGTCCGATCGAAAAGTCGCGCGAACCTATACGCGGGTCGGCCGAGGTCAACCGAGAGGAAGATGGGGATCGCGGCAGCTCAACGGAAGACCGTTTTATCGCGTTAGTCGCGCCCCAGAACGGCGGCGAGCCCCGCGAGGATGAGCATCACGAGACCCACCGTCGCCTCGTTGTTCCAGATCTGCCAATCGCCGGACCACAGCGGCTTGCCGATGTAGATCGCGAAGCCTGCCGCGACCACGCCGCCGATCATCGCCAGCACGGCGCCACCGACGCCGCCGAAGAGCACGATGAGGCCTCCGAGCAGGCCGAGAAGGCCGCCGGCGGCGGGCAGCATGAAGTTGAGATTGCCAGCCTGGCGGATGAGCTGCTCGAAATTGAGCTGGCCCACCGCAGCAAAGTGCTCGCTCGACTGATAGAGCAGCCAACCGGATGTGAGGATCAGAAGGATTGCCGCCAGACGCCTCATGGCAGCAATGCGAGCGGCGCAGACACACGCATCGTCCCGGCTCCCGAAGTCCCCGCGTAGACTCTAGGCACATTCCTCACCTGCGCAAGAACAGACGCACAGGCGCCGCTGGGGCATGACGCGGGCGATTAGCGCGGCTGCGTCTCAGTTGCTGTGCAAGCGCAACTCAGAGATCGAGCAGCAGGCGTTCCGGGTCTTCAAGCGCTTCTTTCACACGAACGAGGAAGGTTACCGCTTCCTTGCCGTCGACGAGGCGGTGATCATAGCTGAGCGCAAGGTACATCATCGGCCGCGCGATGATCTTGCCTTCGACGACCACTGGCCGCTCCTCGATCCGGTGCATGCCCAACACGCCCGACTGTGGCGGGTTGAGGATCGGCGTCGACATCAGCGAGCCATAGACGCCGCCGTTCGAGATCGTGAACGTGCCGCCCTGCAGGTCGTCCATCGACAGCTTGCCGTCACGTGCAAGAGCCCCGAGGCGGCTGATCTCGGCCTCGATCTCGGCCAGCGTCATCGTGTCGGCGTCACGCACCACCGGCACGACAAGACCTTTGTCGGTGCCAACCGCGACGCCCATGTTGTAGTAATTCTTGTAAATGATGTCCGTGCCGTCGATCTCGGCGTTTACTGACGGAATCTCCTTCAGCGCGGCGACGCAGGCGCGCACGAAAAAGCCCATGAAGCCGAGCTTCACGCCGTGCTTCTTCTCGAACGCATCCTTGTGGCGTTTGCGCAGCTCCATCACCTCGGCCATGTCGACGTCGTTGAACGTCGTCAGCATCGCGGCGGTGTTCTGGGCATCCTTGAGACGGCGAGCGATGGTCTGGCGTAGACGCGTCATCTTCACCCGCTCTTCGCGGGGCCCGAGTTCTCGCGGCGCGTGCGGGACTTCCACCGGCGCCGGCGCGCGGGTGACGGCAGGCTGGGGTTGGGAAACGTAGGCGAGCGCGTCGGCCTTGGTGGCGCGGCCGCCGCGGCCGGTGCCAGGGATGGCGGAAGGGTCAACGCCAGCTTCGGTCGCGATGCGGTTGACCGAGGGCGCAACTTTTTCGGTGACGCGTGCGGTGGTTGCAGCAACCGGCGCGGCGGAGGCGGCAGGCTTTGCCGAAGCTGCCGGCTTGGCGGATGGTGCAGGAGCGGCGGCAGAAGCCGAGGCGCCTTCCTGCAGCCGTGCGATGATCTTGCCGATCTGGACGGTCTCGCCTTCCTTGACCAGCTGTTCGGTGATGACGCCGGCGGCGGGGGCCGGTACTTCGACCGCGACCTTGTCGGTCTCGATTTCCGCGATCGGATCGTCCTGCTTCACGGCCTGGCCGGGTTTCACGAGCCAGTTGGCGAGCGTTCCTTCGGTCACGCTCTCGCCCATGGCGGGCACCTTGATGTCCATGACGTCTCCAGATCGTTCGAACCGCCCACGATTCGCTTTTTGGGCGAGCGGCCTAGGCGGAGGGGTTTAACCCCGCCCGGTCCGCTTGGGGAGGGCAAAATCGCCGGTTTCGTGCGGCGTCTGCCTGAATTTGATCGCCTACTTCTCGAAGGCCTGGTCGAGGAAGGCCTGCAGTTCCTTGTTGTGCAGCGCCATCGTGCCGGCGGCTGTGGACGCCGAAGCCGAGCGGCCGACATAGCGAGCGCGTTTGTACTTGGTGTCCAGCTTTTCGAGTGTCTTTTCGATGTTCCATTCGGCAAATGACCATGCGCCCTGGTTGCGCGGCTCTTCCTGGCACCAGACCATGTCGGCCAGCGGGAAGCGCGCGAGCTCCTTCATTAGGGACGCGACGGGGAAGGGATAAAGCTGCTCGATGCGCAACAGATAGACATCGTCGATCTTCCGCTTCTCGCGCTCCTCGAACAGGTCGAAATAAACCTTGCCCGAACACATCACGACGCGGCGGATGTCCTTGTCCGCCTTCAGTTTTACTTCGGCCTGGCATTCGGAGCGTTCGGCGCCGTCTTCCAGGATGCGGTGGAACGAGGTCTCCGGCAGCATGTCCTTGAAGAAGCTCACGGCGCGCTTGTGGCGCAGCAGAGATTTCGGCGTCATCACGATCAGCGGCTTGCGGAAGTCGCGGTGAATCTGGCGGCGCAGGGCGTGGAAATAATTCGCCGGCGTCGTGCAGTTGACCACCTGCATATTGTCCTGGGCGCAGAGTTGCAGGAAACGCTCAAGACGGGCGGAAGAGTGTTCCGGCCCCTGCCCCTCATACCCGTGCGGCAGAAGGCAGACGAGGCCGCACATGCGCAGCCATTTGCGCTCGCCAGACGAGATGAACTGGTCGAACAGCACCTGGGCGCCGTTGGCGAAGTCGCCGAACTGCGCCTCCCACAGCGTCAGCGTGTTCGGCGCCGTCAGCGCATAGCCGTACTCGTAGCCGAGCACCGCCTCTTCCGAGAGCAGCGAGTCGATGACCTCGTAGTTGGCTTGCTTGTCGGAGATGTGGTTGAGCGGCGTGTAACGCTCCTCGGTCACCTGGTCGATCAGGTGCGAGTGGCGCTGGGTGAACGTGCCGCGGCAAGAATCCTGGCCGGAGAGGCGCACCGGAAAGCCCTCGTCGACCAGCGTGCCGAAGGCGAGGTGCTCGGCCATGCCCCAGTCGATGTTCTCGCCGGTCTCCGCCATCTTGCGGCGCGCCTCGATGGTGCGGGCGACCGTCTTGTGGATGTTGAAGCCTTTCGGGACCTCAGTGATCTTGAGACCCACTTCCTTCAGCTTGGCGAGCGTAACGCCGGTCTTGCCGCGGCCTTCATCGTCCTTCGGCAAACCGAGGCCGGCCCATTTGCCGTCGAGCCAGTCGGCGGCGCCGGACTTGAACGTCTTGGCCTTGTCGAACTCGGCGTTGAGATGGGCGTCCATCTCGGCAATCATGTTTTCGAGCGACTGCTCGGTCATCACGCCTTCGTCGATGAGCCGGCGGGAATAGAGTTCGCGCGTCGACGACTGGTCGCGGATCTTCGCGTACATGATCGGCTGCGTCATCGTCGGGTCGTCGCCCTCGTTATGGCCGTACCGGCGGTAGCAGAACATGTCGATGACGACGTCCTTGCGGAATTTCTGCCGGTATTCGATGGCAACCTTGGCGGCGTGCACGACGGCTTCGGGGTCATCGCCGTTGACGTGGAAGATCGGCGCCTGGACCATCAGCGCCACGTCCGATGGATAGGGAGACGAGCGCGAGAAAGACGGCGCGGTGGTGAAGCCGATCTGGTTGTTGACGATGAAGTGGAACGCGCCGCCGGTGCGATAGCCAGCGAGGCCCGAGAGCGCAAAGCACTCCGACACGACGCCCTGTCCGGCGAAGGCCGCATCGCCGTGCAGCAGCAGCGGCAACACCTTGCCTCGGCGCTCGTCACGCGCGGCCGGATCGGTGGCGCGGATGCCGCCGGATTCCACCTCGTCGAAGAACTGTTTGGCGCGGGCTTTGCCGAGCACGACCGGGTTTACGATTTCGAGGTGGGACGGGTTCGCCGTGAGGGACAGGTGGACCTTGTGCCCGTCGAACTCGCGGTCGGATGAAGCGCCGAGGTGGTATTTCACGTCGCCCGAGCCGTAGTCGTCGCCGCCCTGCGTATTGCCGCCCTGGAACTCGTAGAAAATCTTGTGATAGGGCTTGCCCATCACCGCTGCGAGCACGTTGAGACGGCCTCGGTGTGGCATGCCGACAATGATCTCGTCGACTCCGAGCGCGCCGCCGCGTTTGATGATCTGTTCTAGCGCCGGGACGCAGGCTTCGCCGCCATCGAGACCAAAGCGCTTGGTGCCAGGATAGCGCTTGTGCAGGAAGCGCTCGAAAGCTTCCGCCTCGACCAACTTCTTCAGGATGGCGCGCTTGCCCTGGGGCGTGAACGAGATTTCCTTGTCCTTGCCCTCGATGCGCTGCTGGATCCAGGATTTCTCCACCGGATCCGAGATGTGCATGAATTCGACAGCGAACGTGCCGCAATAGGTGCGCTTCAGGATGTCGATCATCTGGCGAGGGGTTGCGAACTCGAGCCCCATCACGTTGTCGATGTAGATCTTGCGATCCATGTCCTTGGCCTGGAAGCCATAGGTCTTGGGATCGAGTTCGGGTTGTTCCTCGCGCTTGAGAATGCCGAGCGGATCAAGGTGGGCCGCAAGGTGGCCCCGGATGCGGTAGGCGCGGATCATCATCAGCGCGCGGATCGAGTCCTGCACCTGCTGGGATAGATCCTGCGGGGAAAGCGCGGGGCCGACCTGAGGCGCCTTCTTCGGCTCCTTCTTGGCGTCCGGCGACCAGTTGCCATCAAGCGCGGAGACGAGTTCGCCATTCTTGTGCTTGAGAGCGCCTGGTTCGCGCCACTCAGGTCCCTTGGCGGCTTTCGAGGCCTCGCCAGCCTTGTCTGCAAGTGCGCCGAAAAACTCCTGCCAGCTTTCCGGCACCGAGGAGGGATCCTCCTCGAACTGGGCGTACATCTGCTCGATGTAGGCGGCGTTGGCGCCATAGAGGAAGGCTGTGTCCAGCATGGCTTCGTTGCTCGCGCCCCGCGCTTCGCCAGCCTTCGCCTCGATCGTCATTCGGTTTGTCCTGCTTGGCGGCTTGGGCCCGTGCCCGCCCGCCTTTTCGGTGGTGCTCAGATGTCGCTTTTTGCGAGCCGACTCAACCCGTCGGGGTGAGACAAACTGCTCATATCCCAGTTACCGGTAACCGGAATGTTTCGACGGCGTAATCCCTCTGAAAACAGAGGGAAAAATGAGGAACGCACGTCATCGAGTCACGTCATCGATACCCGCGGCTAGCGTTTGAGCACTTCGACACGGCCTCGCCGAGCACGCCGCCGCGAGCGAGCGTTCAAACCTTCCGCCGATCGGCAGGCAACCGCAGAACCAGGCCCATTTGGACATTCGTCGAAATAGCTCTTGCTCTAATTTCGATGATTAGCTAAATATCGAACATGAGTGACATCTTCAAAGCCCTCGCCGACCCTACGCGACGCAAGGTCCTGGAGTTGCTGCGCCAACGGCCGATGACCGCCGGAGAGTTGTCAGACCAATTCCCCGTGTCGCGACCGACCATGTCGGCGCATTTTGCCGTACTAAGGGAAGCCGACCTGATCGAGGCGCTCAAGATCGGCACGACCATCACCTACCAGCTCAAACTCTCCGTGCTGGAGGATGCGCTGTTGGGCTTTGCGCGGATCTTCAGCGCTAGCGCCGAACCGGCTGCGACGCCCAGGAAAACAATCTCCAGACGCGTCCGCAAAGGAGCCGCCTGATGAACAACGTTTTTGCCTCTGCCGTTGCCTGGAAAACCATACGCGCCTCGCTTGTCATCGCGGGTGTTCAGGTCGCGGCCGCAATGTTGTTGGCGTTTGCCAAGAAGCAGGGGCTGATCGATGGCGAGACTATGATGCGCGGCGCTATGGTGGTGATCGGCCTCGGCCTTGCCGCTATTGGCAACCGCATTCCCAAGTCGGCGGACGGACCGCCGCCGCCGAGCCTGTCGCTCGCTGCCCTGCGGCAGAAGGTCCTCCGCTCGGCCGGTTGGGCGATGACGCTGGGCGGACTGGCCTTTGCAGGCCTGTGCGCGTTCGCGCCGCTTGGCCTAGCGCAGGTGTGGGCCACCGTCGCGCTCGGCATGTCGATGGCGATGGGCCTCGGCTTTGTGGTGTACTGGATCTACGTCTACCACCGCGCGCCTCCGCAGTAGGCGGCTGGGACCTGGCCCTTCAGCCCTTCGCTCACATCTTGGAACGCTAGCGTTTCAAAACTTCCGTCATGGTCGTGCCGAGACGCGCAGGACTCGGCGAGACCACGACGCCGGCCGATTCCATGGCCGCGATCTTGGATTCGGCATCGCCCTTGCCGCCGGACACGATCGCGCCGGCATGGCCCATGGTGCGGCCCTTGGGGGCCGTGCGGCCGGCGATGAACCCGACCATCGGTTTCTTGCGGCCGCGCTTGGCCTCATCTTTCAAGAACTGGGCGGCGTCTTCCTCGCCCGAGCCGCCGATCTCGCCGATCATGACGATCGACTTGGTTTCGGGGTCTTTCATAAAGAGTTCGAGCACGTCGATGAAGTCCGTGCCCTTCACCGGGTCACCCCCGATGCCGACGCAGGACGACTGGCCGAGGCCTTCGTTCGTGGTCTGGAACACCGCTTCATAGGTGAGCGTGCCGGAACGCGAGACGATGCCGACCGAACCGCGGCGATGGATATGGCCGGGCATGATGCCGATCTTGCATTCCCCCGGCGTGATCACGCCCGGGCAGTTGGGGCCGACCAGGCGCGATTTCGATTTCGAGAGCTTGTTCTTCACCCGCACCATGTCGAGCACTGGAACGCCTTCGGTGATCGTCACGATCAGCGGGATTTCGGCGTCGATCGCTTCCTCGATCGCGGCGGCGCAGAATTTCGGCGGGACATAGATGACGGTGGCGGTGGCGCCGGTCTTCTCTTTTGCTTCGGCGACCGAGTTGAACATCGGGCGCTCGACCTTCTCGCCGTTGGGGAGCGTGCCCTGCCACTTGGTGCCGCCCTTGCCCGGGGTGACGCCGCCGACCATCTGCGTGCCGTAGGCGATGCCCTGCTCGGTATGGAAGGTGCCGGTCGCGCCGGTCATGCCCTGGGTGAGGACCTTGGTGTTCTTGTCGACGAGGATGGACATGATCTAGCGGCCCTTCACAGCGGCGACGATTTTCTGCGCGGCGTCGTCGAGATCGTTGGCCGGGATCACAGCAAGGCCCGAGTCCTTGATGATCTGCTTGCCTTTCTCGACGTTGGTTCCTTCGAGGCGGACGACCAGCGGCACCTTGAGGTTAGTCTCCTTCACCGCAGCCAGAACGCCCTCGGCGATGACATCGCACTTCATGATGCCGCCGAAGATGTTGACCAGGATGCCCTTCACCCGGGGATCCTTCATGATGATCTTGAAGGCCGCTGCGACCTTCTCTTTGCCGGCGCCGCCGCCGACGTCGCAGAAATTGGCCGGCTCTTCGCCATAGAGCTTGATGATGTCCATCGTCGCCATGGCGAGGCCCGCGCCGTTGACCATGCAGCCGATCGTGCCGTCGAGCGCGATATAGGCGAGGTCCCACTCCTTGGCCTCGGTCTCCTTGGGGTCCTGCTCGGTGGTGTCGCGCAGCGCCTCGATGTCGGGGTGGCGGAACAGCGCGTTGTCGTCGAACGACACCTTGGCGTCGAGCACGCGGACGCGGCCGTTCTTCATCACGATGAGCGGGTTGATCTCAAGCAGGCTCATGTCCTTCGCGGTGAAGGCTTTGTATAGCGTCTTCGACAGGCCCAGCATGTCGGTGCGGGCCTGATCCTTCAGCTTGAGCGCATCGCACAGTTTGGCGGCGTCGGCATCCGTGACGCCCGCCGAGGGATCGATGGTGAGCGTAAGGATGCGGTCCGGCGTATCGTGCGCGACCTTTTCGATGTCCATGCCGCCTTCGGTAGAAGCCACGAACGCGACCCGGCCCGAAGCGCGATCGACCAGCAGCGAGAGGTAGAGCTCCTTCTCGATGTCAGCGCCGTCTTCGATGTAGATGCGATTGACCTGCTTGCCGTGCGGACCGGTCTGGGCGGTGACCAGCGTCTTGCCGAGCATGGCCTTCACATGGCTGAGAGCTTCTTCTTTCGTGAAGCCGAGACGCACGCCGCCTTTCGGGCCCGCGTCCGGCTCCAGGAACTTTCCTTTGCCGCGTCCGCCCGCGTGGATCTGCGATTTCACCACCCAGAGTGGGCCCGGGAGCGAGTCGATTGCCTTTTTCGCTTCATCGACGGAAAAAACCGCCACACCCGCAGCGACCGGCACGCCGAATTCCTTGAGAACGGCCTTGGCCTGGTGCTCATGGATGTTCATTGGAACTCGCCCCTTGAGGAATGGCCGCGCCAGACCCGTTGCCGTCGCGATTAGCGCAGCCTGACGCCTTGGGCAATCAGACCCTCGCGGCCATTTTGCCGCCTTGGCGGGCTATTTCGCGGGAATTTGTCCGGGATGCAGGGCGGACGTGTTGGCGGCGTCGGCTTCCTGGTCGGCCCGCACTTCCGCTTGAACGACGCTGGTTGAACCAACGGCGGTGAAAGGCTGGCGATGGGCGGCGGTCGGGCGGCTCGACACCATCTGCCGCCAGAGATTGGATGTCATCAGCGCGAAATAGAAAACGCCCACGGCCGCAAACACGCCGGGCTGGCCAAGTTGCGTGTCCGCGACCACACCGCACAGGATTGGGCCGATCACCGATCCGCCCGCCCACACGAACAGCATGCCCGACATGACGGACGCGATCTTGCCTGGCTCGGTGCGATCAGTCGCATGGCTGGCGGCGACGGAATAGAACGAGAGCGCTCCCCCGCCCCACAATGCCGACAAGAGGACCGTGATGGAGAACGAGACTTTTCCCGCCGTCATGTAGAGCGCGATGCAGGCGCCGAGCGACATCGCGGCAAGGAAGGCCACGACCAGCCGCCGGTCGATCTTGTCGGAGATGTAGCCGGCCGGCCATTGCGTGACGACGCCGCCCATCATCGCCGCGATGTAAAGCGAGGCGGCCGACGAGCCGCCTGCGTCGGGCTGCAACGACTTGGCGTAGAGCGGCAGCTGGCTGGTGACGCCGGTGTTGGCGATGCCGGCGACGATGGCGCCTGCAAGCGCGGCAGGCGGTATCTTCATCATGGCAGAGATGGAGAGCGCCTCGCGATCCGGCAGCACGGGCTGAGCCCGTCGCGTGGCGCACAGCGGAATGAGCGCCAGCACCATCAAGAGGCCGGCCCACACAAACGGCCGGATGTCGCTGGCGGCATGGTCGGCGATCAACAGCGGCCCGCACGACAGGGCGACCTTGAGCAACAGCTGATAGAGGCCCATGACGCCGCCGCGCTTGGACCGTGGCGTCGAGTCGGCGATCCAGCTTTCAGCCGACGTGAACATCACAGCCGAGGCCGCGCCCTGGATGAAGCGCAAGGGTCCCCAGCCGATGTCGTTGAAGGTAAGGCCCATGCCGAGGATGCCCGCGGCGTAGATTGCCGCGGCGGCAGAGTAAGCGCGGATATGACCGACCGAGCGGACGATGTCGGGCGCAAACCACGCGCCGAGCATGAAGCCGGCGGAGAACACGCCCGCCACCACGCCGACGCCCAGCGCGGACGCGCCCATGAAGTCGAGCGCCAGCGGCGTCGAGACGCTGAGAATGCCCGACGCGGCCTGCAACAGCATGACCGCGAGGATAAGGGACGCGACGTTGCGGTAGACGGTCATCGAAAGCGGTCGGCGGAGTCTTCTGGTTCTGTTTCGCCGATGATTACGATGCTTCGCCGCAACGCGCGTCTAAAATCTTGTTACGAACCTCAACCGTTCGCCGCAAAGAACGTCTCCCACATCAATCGCCCGGGCAGGAAAGTGAACAGGCCTGCCGTGAAGGCGCCGCCGAGGAACAGTGCGGTCATGAAGCGGGCGTGGATCTTGGCATAGTGCATCCGCGCCATCGCGACACCCATCGGCAGCATCACGGCCGTGAGCGCAGTGAAGGAGTGGATCCAGGTGAATTGGCCATTCTCGCGGATGAAAAAGGACGCGACCGTCGTGACCGTCATCGCCGTGACCCAGGCCCAGCCCAGCTGGCGATGCATCTTCGTGCCCTTGGGGAGGAACAGGATGACGAGGCCCAGGAGGAAGGAAGTGATGGCGCCGGCGACATGGGACTGGATCACCCAGCCGGCTTGGGTCAGCGGGGCCGTGTCGACGCGAAAATGGGCGTGAGTGACGCCCATGCCTTTGGCGACCAATTGGTAGACATAGACAAAGCCGCCAATACCGGCCGCCAGCAGGATGCCGACGATAGGGTAGGAATAGCCAAGCTGTGGCCAGCGGAATGGACGCCGCCGCCGGGGGCTGTTTGGGGCCTGGGAGGGGGTGGGGAGGACTGTCGCGCTCATATCATTGCTCCTCGTTTCTCTTTGGCCGGGCCTGTCCCTTTTTGGCGTTTCGGGTAGGCGATGGAGGGCTTTGGGCCCGGCCATGGACACGAGATGCGGGCGTCCACGACTTTCCGCCATCGGGATTGCGTGAAGCGGCTGACTTGCTTCGCGAAACGCCTCTAATGTGGTTCGCGAAGCGCGAAATGCGGGGCGAAAAACCGTTTGCGAACCGTGACTTTCCTCAGACAGGCCCAGTATCTCGGCCTTCTGGCCGCGATCGGCCTGTTCATGGCGTTCCTGAACCCGTTCGGGTCGGTGACCGATGTGCCGACGCCGGTCGCGATCGGCTATTGGGTGTCGCTGATCATCTATGGCGGCGTCACCGGCGAGGTCGCCGCTTGGGTTGTCCGGCGGATGCTGCCGCGGCTGCCGGTCTGGGGATATCTTGTTGTCCTCAGCCTCTTGATGACGCTGACCGTCTTCCCGGGCGTGATGGTCGCCCAGATCGTGGTCGGCGCCCCGATCGAGGTTGGCGATCTCCCCCGTTTCGCCTTCTACATCCTGCTTATCAACGTCGCGGTGGTCAGCGTCATCGTCCTGGGCTTCCGGGCATTCAGGACGCGATCGGCCATGCTGGACCCGGATCCGACCGGCGAGATCGCCCAGGTCCCCGCTCCGCCCCCCTCCCCGCCGGCCAGCTTTCTTGACCGCCTGCCAGTCAAGTTCCGCAGCGGTGACATCTACGCGGTCTCATCCGAAGACCATTATCTACGCGTCCATACCAGCCTCGGCGAGGCGCTGATCCTGTTGCGGCTGGCCGATGCGGTGCGAGAGCTAGCGAGCGTCGAGGGGCTGCAGACGCATCGGTCGTGGTGGGTGGCGAAACAGGGCCTTGCAGATGTGACGCGCGGCGACGGTCGTGTGACGCTGAAACTGAAGTCGGGTGTAGAGGCGCCGGTGAGCCGCACCTACCAGAAGGCCGTCAAAGACGCGGGCTGGGCCTGACGCTCTACACCCGTTGGAACTCTTTCCAGCACAGTGGGATCCGAAGCTTGGAATTCACGTGACTTGAAGTCGCGGC
>JADMIO012791315.1_pt1 | contig 57594 bp, 41 predicted proteins | sample 8958161 | NCBI WGS metagenome assembly JADMIO01 (sample SAMN16585339, study PRJNA669376) | soil metagenome | isolation source: Crop rotation soil | place: USA: Cullars Rotation, Alabama | collected 2011 | reverse complement strand
CGCGACAACTTGTCCACGTGGAATTCTAAGCTTAGGATCCCAATGTGCTGGAAAGGCGCTTACCGCGACGGGACTTTCACCCGCTAGTCTGATACAGCACGACTCGCCTGACGGCGAATCTTCAGGACGCACCATGTCGGCATTATAGCAGGGGACGGGAACCAGCCGTCAGTAGCAACAGCCCGCGGATCGAGAAGCGGAACCGGCGGCGATCAGGACTGCGGGGCATCGGGATGATCCTGGTGGTGATTGGGCGGATGGGGTGTGCGGCCCATCCAGTGCTCCCTCAGTTGCAATAGAAAATCAAGTTTTTTATTCGGATCATGGGGCAACGGTGGAGAACGGCTCTATACTAGCGCCGTCCGCGCCCGGCGACTACCGGGCTTAGTCAGCTTTCTGTCAACGACCAAGAGGAAAACGATCCATGAGACGCTGGGCCATCCTTTGTCTAATGCTGGTGGGTTTGCTGGGCGCCAAGGACGAGGCGGTCGAAAAAGACCTGGTGAACTTCCAAGGCGTGTGGACGGTCGAGTCCATGGATCTGGACGGCAAGCCATTGCCGGAAGAGAATCGCAAAAAGATCAGGCTCACGATCACGGGGGAGAACTTCAGCTTCGACAACGGAAGCGGCGCCGAGCCGGGACTTTACAAGATCGATCCCACCAAAGAGCCCAAGGAGCTGAACATCGTGATCACCGAGGGCTCGGACAAGGGCAAGGTCTACCTCGTGATCTACAAGTTCGAAGCCGGCAAGATGATTCAGTGCATGCAGTTAGACAATAAGAGCCGTCCCAAGGAATTCACCGGCAAGGCCGGCAGCGGCTGCGCGCTTGAGGTCTGGCGGCGCGAGAAATCTTAAGACGAGCTGACGTAGCGGCCCAACCCGCCGCCACGACCTCGCTTGCCTTTGGTGTGAAATCACTTTGCCGCCTATGCCCAGCGAAACCCTTGGCGCGCCCGAGTCGCCGCCCCCGCCACGCCAGACTCTGCCGCCGAATGTGCGGCTCTTGGGCTTGGTGAGCCTGGTCAATGACATCGCGGGCGAGATGATCTTTCCGCTCGTGCCGATGTTTCTCAAGACCGTGCTAGGGGCAGGGCCCGAGGCGCTGGGCGCCGTCGAAGGGATCGCCGACACCACGGCCAGCCTGGTCAAACTGTTCTCTGGCGGACTGTCGGATCGGGCCGGCAAGCGCAAGATTTTTGTCGTGGCCGGTTACCTGATGGCGGCGATTGCGCGGCCGTTGACGGGTCTGGCCACCGCGCCTTGGCAGGTGCTGGCCGTGCGCAGCACCGACCGATTCGGCAAGGGAATCCGCTCCGCGCCGCGCGACGCGATGGTGGCCGATTCCACCGAAGTGGCGAATCGCGGCCGGGCTTTTGGTTTTACCCGGGCGATGGACCACTTGGGCGCGGCGATCGGGCCGACGGTGGCATTCGGTTTTTTATGGTTCTGGCCGGGCTCATTGCGGACGCTGTTTCTGCTGACGGCGATTCCCGGCGCGGTGGTGGTGCTGCTGGTGCTTTTCGGCTTGCGCGAGCAGCCGATTCACTCCGCGGCGGGCAAGCCGTTTTCCTTGTCGTTGGCGCCTTTCGGCAGCGGTTTCCGTGTTTATCTGGTGGCCCTGGTCGTCTTCACGCTGGGAAATTCCAGCGATGCCTTTCTACTGGTGCGCGCGGGCGAGCTGGGGGTCGAGGCGCCGATGATTCCACTTTTGTGGGGCGCCTTTCACGTGGTGAAAAGCGCCGGCAGCGTAGCCGCGGGAAGAGCCGTCGATCGCTTCGGCCCCAAGCCCTTGATCGCCGTGGGCTGGATCATCTACGCGCTGATCTATCTGGCGTTCGCCAACGCGTCTAGCGCGATCGAGGTCTGGGCTTTCTTCCTGCTGTACGGCATTTTTTATGCGTTGACGGAGCCGGCCGAGCGAACGCTGGTTTCCACGCTGGTTTCTCGCCAGAGCACGGGATTGGCTTTTGGCTGGTTCAATTTCGCGATCGGCATCGCGGCCTTGCCCTCGAACTTGTTGTTTGGCTGGATTTATGAAAAGTTTGGCGCTCAGGCTGCCTTTTCCTATAGCGCGGCGCTAGCGCTTGCGGCCGTCGGCCTCTTGGCTTGGGTGGGTCGCAGACCGCCCATGGCATCCGAATCAACTTCTACGTTGGACACAGCTTAACAGGTCGTTGTCAGTCGCATGATTTGGAAGCTGCAAAACCTTCAAGTGCCATTCCCCGGCTGGCCGATCTACATCCGTGGCGCGACGCGGTGGCACGGGCGGTGTCCGTACGTCTCGTTGCCGTCAGTTTGCTTTGAAGCAAGATAATCCAGGGCGCCTCGGCGTCCTACGGAACCGCACAGCGATGCTGCCCCGCGCCTGTGCGGTTCTTTTTGCGCGCCGAGCTGCGAGGTCGGAGATCCATCAGGCGCGTCTTCACATGACGAAGCACAGTCGGTCCACTAGCGCGCGTTTGGATCGGCAAGCCGGCCCGCTTTGACGACACCGCCTTGCATGACGGCGATCAGGTTGGCGCGGTCCTCCAGGAGTGAGACGTCCGAGGCCACGTCGCCATCGACCACCAGCAGATCGGCCAGCTTGCCGGCTTCGAGCGTGCCAAACTCATTCTGCCGGCCCATGATCTCTGCGCCGGTTTTTGTGGCGCAGCGGATCACCTCCAGCGGGGTCAGGCCGACGAAGTTGACGAAGAAGGTCAGCTCCTTGGCATAGTCGCCGTGCGGATTCCAGGCAAAGCCGTAGTCGCCTCCCATGCCCAGCCGGCCGCCCGCTTTGAGAATCCTCCGCGCGCTTTCGGCGCCGCCGTCCAGGGTCTCCTGGTGGCCGTCGATCACGCTTTGCGGCATGCCAAACTCCGGACCGCGCACGATGCTGGCATGCTCGAACTGCAAGGCCGGCACCACCGGCGTACCACGCGCAAGCAGCATGTCGAGCGCCTCGGCATCCATGAACGTGCCGTGCTCAAGCGTGTCGTAGCCCGCCTTGAGCGCGTTCTTGATTCCCTCGGTGGCTCGGCAATGACCCGTAACTTTCAGACGATGGTTGTGCGCCTCCTGGACCACGGCGTGCATTTCGTCGAAGGTCATGCACAGCGTGTGGTGGTCGTTGCTATCCGGGGCCGCGGCATCGCCCGTAGGATAGGTCTTGACCCACTCGACGCCGTCCTTGACCAGCTTTCGCACGGCGCGGCGCCCCTCATCGGCGCCATTGATCAACAGCACCAGGCCTTCCATGCCGATCTTGCGATAGTCCGGATTCCAGTCCATCAATCCGCCCACGCCGCAAATCTCGCGTCCGCTGGCCGCCAGTCGTGGTCCCAGCAACAGATCATCCTCGATCGCCCGCTTGAGCCAGAAGTCGATGTTGAACAAGCTGCCGCCGCTGCGAGCCGCGGTGTAGCCGCACTCCAGCGCCAGCCGCGCGTTGGCGGCCGCCAGCAGGGTCACATATTCCACCGGGTACTTGATGTCCAGGTCTTCCAGGTTGGCCACGTTGAAATACGTGGGATGAAAGTGCGCCTCGACCAGGCCCGGCATGATCGTGCCGCCGCGGGCATCAATCCGTTCGACGTCGGCCGGCAAAGTTGGCGCGCCGCGCACCGATCCGGCATATTCGATCCGCCCGTCGCGCACGACCACCGCGGCATCGCTGGTGGGCTTTCCGCCATTGCCGTCCAGCAATTGCCCGCCCGAGATCAAAGTTATGCCGGAGGCCGTTTTCATGATCGCAATTTCGAGAAAGAGCCGGCGAATCTTGCATGGCAGAGCCAGTGGCACAGATGCGTTGATCAGGCGCCGCCTGACTTCGTCGTGTGCCACTGGCTTCGCCAGTGGCCGCATGTCTAACAGCACGATTCCGCGTTATGCAAGTCCGTCTGTCAGCAGGAGCGATTCCAAAAAGCCGCTCACCAATCTTAACGTGACTTCGCTCTGCATGCCATGAATCAGGTGCCCGGCCCTGGGGACGAACACCCGCGCGCAGTCCGGAATCAGGCTGGCGGCTTCGGCCGCTTCGGACTCGGAGAGCATGCCCCCTTCGGACAGCTTGCCATAAAGCAGCAACACCGGGCAAGCGATGCGCGGCAGCAAGGCGCCCGGGTCGTAGCCTTCCATCCAATCGCCTTCCAGCAGCGGGTTCCACAGTTCGGCATCCACGCGCTTCAGGCAGGCCGCGCCAAAGCGAAGCGCGCTGGCATCGCGGGTATCTCCCAGCCGCGCCCGCTGATCGCTGCCCGCCACGGTCAGGGTTTGGTCGCTCAGCCATTTTGCCAGCTCGGCGACGCTTCCGCCGAAGCGGCTGGCTTCGCGCATGATCGTGAACAATTCAAAAAAGGGCGTATTGCGAATGCCGCGCCCCAGAATCCGCAAAGGAGGATCCTCGAGCACGACGCCGCGCGCCAAGTCGCCCAACTCGGCAGCCGCGGCGGCGGCGGAAAGCGCGCCCAGCGAGTGCCCGTAGAGGATGGTCGGCCGCTGGATGGCGTGTTTCACCACGGCCACCACGTCGCGAACATAATCGCGCACGCGGTAGCGGCCGCTGGTCGGCCGAGAGAGCCCATGTCCGCGAAAATCGAGCCCGTGCACCTGCCAGCGCGATTCGAAGGCGGGGATCATTGCCGCATAATCTTGCCAACAGCGGCCGACGCCATGCAAGAACAACAAAGGGGGTCCGTTTTCGGGCCCACGGGCCAAATTGACGAGATCATCGCCGCCATCGACCAGCCGCTGGGTGAACATCAGAGCAATTGTCTCAAGAATCAAGAAACTGGCAACACGTCCGGCGCTTTCGCGCGATTGCCTCACTCGCCTGTCGCTCGAGCCGGTGGCGCGGTGAGGCCATAGCGGTAGCGAACATAATCGATCAGGAACTTCTGGTACATTGGGCCACCCGGCGGCGCGCCGTACATCTTCCCGGTGGTGGTGCTCCAGCAATGCATGTCGAACCCGCCGAGCCGCAGGCCCAAGTCATGCTCAACGTCATACACCTCGGAGAAGTGCCACGGCTGGGCTGGGTCGCCGCGGAAGCCCAGCCGCACGTGGGCCTCGTCCAGGCATTGAATCAACATGCCGAGTGGTTTGTGGGCCAAAACGGATTCGGGAACCTCGCGCTCGAACCGCGGCTTGAACGTGGCACTGGCGTAGACGCGATGTCTCCTGGCCTTGGGATCGTTTTCCACTCCCGGCGTCCACATGCCCACGTTCTTCCCCTGGGCGTCGAGCACAATAAAGTTCATCCAATAGTTCCAGGGGATTGAGTCGTCTGGCGCGATGAAGCTGGTTTCAATCTCCCACGGCGGCGGATAATCCTTGAGCCGCAGCGTGGAGCCGCCTGCCGCGCCAAAGCCGGTGCCCAGCCCCGGTCCCAGCAGCTTCAGCATCAAGTGGCCGGGATGCGAGTGCGTGTCCATCAGCGTCGATTGTTCCTGCACTTGCCAGCGCCCCAGGTAGCCCAGGATGTTGAACTCGTCGGAAAACTGTTCGAAGGGCCGAGGGCTGGAGCCAAAAAACACGCAATAGTCCACGTAATATTCGTAAGCAGGATTCGGCGCCTCGGGCTTGGGCGCGCGGATGGGGGTCATCTTGGGCGGCGCGTTTTCCGCGCGGCTTTCGCCCAAGAACAAAGGATGCGGCCCCTTTATGTGGGGCAGACTCCGGCACAGCACGTCTGGAATCCAGCGGTCGGCCGAAATGATCGGCCCCAATTCCCAGACGGCCGTGATCGGCCCGTAATCGCCGGTGTTGATCGTGCGCATGTTCCAACCGTGCGAGGCGTCGAACTTGATGCCGACGGCCAGCTCCGTGGGACTCAACAACACCAATCGAAAAAAGAGCTGAGGGCTGGCTGGTCCGCCATACTTGGCACCGTCGCCAATCCAGACATAGGGAATCCGCCAATCCCCCATCGCCGTGTGTCCCAGATCGCCGCGGCCCCAGACCAGGTAGGTTTCGGGATGCGGCTCCGACGAATACTGCGGCAGACCCGTGCCGGCTTCTCCGGTGCTGCCCAGATGAACCACCAGCAACTGAAACGCGCGGGCCTTGGGGGGCCGCTGGCCGCGGTCCTTGGGCCAGGTCGCCGGATCAGAGAAGGCCAGCACCACGTTGAGGCCGATCGCGGAGTTCACCTGCGTCTTGGCGCCGACGCCCGCCTGCAAGTTGAAGCTTTGCACCAGCGAGGTCTGGAATTCCCAAGGAAGTTTGTAATCGTTGATCTTGACCGGCTCGGCCAGGATGCCCTTGATGTCCTTGCCGGCGCCCGCTTCATAGATCGTGGCCAGGCCGGGATGCTCCTCGGTTGAGAACTGCTTGATGTTCTCGCGCGGCACGAACTGCCAGGGCGAAATATCCTTGCCGGGATCGTTGAAGTGTTGATCGAGCGCCGAGATGTCTTGGGCCTTTAAAGGCGTGCAGCCCAGTACCGCCAGCCAGCAAAGAATCGTTGCGCCGAAACATGATTTGGGCTTGCGCTGGCGTGAAGGATTCATGGCTTCCTCAAAAGGCTCGGTCTGATCGTAAGTCCTCGCCGGCTCATTGTAATTCGCCGCCGGCGCTTGGGCAGCCAAGCGGTTGAACGACCGTACGTTGCACCGCGCCGGCCGCGTCGTTATCCTGCAATTCGCTCTCCGCTGACTTACCCGCCGCGCCTTCTTCTGGGCCTGACCATCATGTTCCAGCGCTTTAAAACGATGCGTCTGCTTGCTTGCCTGGCTGTGTGGGCCATCCAGGCAACGATTGCCTCCTCCGCGCCGGCGGCCGAGGCGTCCGCCGCCCAAAAAATCGTGCTTATTGCCGGCACGGTTCACCAGGGCCCCGGCGGCCACCCGGCGGGCACGCACGAGTATGAGCTGAGCGCGCGGTTGCTCAAACACGCCTTGGAGACGGCCCGGAACGTATCCGGCGTGAAGGCCGAAGTGCATTTGGACGGTTGGCCGCGCGATCCCAAAACCCTGGATGACGCCGACACGATCGTGGTGCTTTCCGACGGAGCGGATCGCAAGATCGAGGATCATCCGCTGTTGGTCGGCGATCGGCTCGCAGTGCTCAAAAAGCAGATGGATCGTGGCTGCGGACTGGTGGCCATCCATTGGACCGTGTTCGTTCCGCGCGAGCGCGGCGGCGAGGAGTTTCTGGACTGGATCGGCGGATACTTCGACTATCAATCCGGCAACGCGCCCAATCATTGGTTCTCCAAGATCAAAACGGCCGCCACCGCGCCGCGCCCGGCGGCGCCAGAGCATCCGATCTGTCGCGGCGTCGGACCCTTCGAATTGCGCGAGGAATACTATTACAACATGCGCTTTCGAGCGAGCGATCCACGGCGGACGCCGATCCTTTCCACCGCAATTCCGGGTGAGCAGGAAGAACAGACGGTGGCCTGGTGCGTCGAGCGCTCAGGCGGCGGACGCGGGTTCGGGTTTACCGGCGGGCACTTTTTCGACAATTGGGGCGTCGAGAACTTTCGCCGCCTGGTGCTCAATGCGATTTTGTGGACGGCGCACGCGGAGGTGCCCGCCGGCGGCGTGATCAGCGCGGCGCCAAGAACCAGCGAGCCGCCGGCCGCAGCCCGCGACAAGCCCATCCAGGCGTTGATCGTTACCGGACATCAGCACCCGGCGCATTCGTGGCGCGAAACCACCGTCGCCCTTCAAGAAGCGCTCTCGCAAGATCGGCGCTATCAGCTCACGGTGGTCACCGATCCGGAGTTTCTGGCCGACAAGAACCTGTCCGGCTACGACGTCGTGCTGCTCAACTACTGCAATTGGCAGCGCGGCGGGCTGAGCGAGCTCGCGCAGGCCAATTTTCAAAAATATCTGCGCGATGGCGGAGGACTGGCAATCATCCATTTTGCCAATGGGGCTTTTCATGCTTCTTTACCCCAGACACCCGGCACCGATTGGCCCGAGTATCGCAACATTTGCCGCCGGGTGTGGGACCACACGGGTGGGCGAAGCAGCCACGATCCCTATGGCCGCTTCCGCGTGGAGCTGCGCGGCGAACACCCGATTACCGTGGGGCTGAACTCCTTCGAAACCATCGACGAACTGTATTGCAATCAGCAAGGGGATGCGCCAATCGAGGTGCTGGCGACGGCCCATTCCAAGGTGACGAACCGCGACGAGCCGATGGCCTTTGTCTATTCCTATGGCAAAGGGCGAATCTTCCAGACCGTGCTGGGGCACGCCGCCGAATCGATTCGCACGCCGGGCGAGGCCGCGCTCATCCGTCGCGGCTGCACCTGGGCCGCCGGTCATGAGCAACGGGCGGTGGCGCCCGCGGCGGAAAAAATCTCCAGCGCGCCCCCCAAGCTTGTGCCCCAGGGACGTTTTGGCGCCGGGCTCGATCCGCGCGGAAGCGCAAGCTGGGCCGCGCGAAAAGAGCTCTACGATCGAAGGCCACTGACCGTCGAATGCTGGGCCAGGCTTAACGGCAAAACCGGATTCAACATCCTGGTGGCGAACAACTCCAAGGAATCGGCCGAGCATTGGGAACTCTACAGCTATGCGGGCAGCGGCGAGTTGAGCCTCTATGTGCCGGGTTTTGAGCCAGCGGAAATCAAGTCCGGCGTGGACGTTGTCGACGGCCAGTGGCATTACCTGGCCGCGGCGTTCGATGAAAAACAGGCCCGGCTGTTCGTCGATGGCAAGATGGTCAAGCAAACGGCAATCCAGCGCGCCCGATCCGGTGGTCCGCCGGCCGAGCTTTACTTTGGCGGGTATCCGCCGCACAACATTGCCTGCGATGGCCTGCTGGACGAAGTCCGGATCTCCAAGACGCTGCGGGCCTGCGACGAACTGCCCTCGGCGCCATTTAGCGCCGACGAACCGACCATCGGCCTGTGGCACTTCGACCGGATCGAGCAAGGGACTGTGGAAGATGTTTCAGGCGTGAAGAATCCGGCAGTGGCGGGCCGCGCGGCAGCGCAAGCCGCTCCTCTCTTGACTCGGCGTGTGGCTGGCGACGATTTGCAACTGATCACGATCGACACTTCGGCCGATGAGTCGTTTCTGTCGATGCGCTCGGACACGACGGGCCGGCTGTTTGTCGGCGGTCGCGAGGCACTGTTTGTCTATGAGCCGGACTCCGACGGCCTCTACAAGCCGCGCCAGTTGCTCTATCGCTTTCCGCCCGACAGTTGGATCACGGACGTCGAGGTTCGCGGCGATGATCTGTATGTGATGACCAATGCGGCGCTCTACCTGTTGCCTGGCGCGCGCGTGGCCCGTAGCGACATCCGCCCGCGGCGACTGCTGTGGGGCACGCCGGTTGATTTGCACGTCACCTGGCACGGCCTGGCGTGGGGACCGGAAGGGGATCTGTATTTTTCCTCGGGCGATCCGCTATTGAATTACGGCGACTTTCAAAATCGCCCCGATCACTGGGGGCATTGGACCATCTACACCGCCGACGGCGGACAAGTGCCCTATACCGGCATGGGCGGATTCTTTCGCTGCCGGCCGGATGGCACGCACTTGCGCGTCGTGGCGGGCGGCACGCGCGGCGCCGTAGGCCTGGCGTTTGATCGTCGCTGGAATTTGTTCTCCAACGACAACGATCACGAATCGATCGCCGATCGCTATTCGCCGGCCCGCGTGCTACATGTTGCGCCCAAGGCGCATTTCTTCTGGCCGCGGGGTTGGATCGCCTCGATGTCGCCGGATCGGTCGGATTTGCTCGAGATTGTCAACTCCGGCCTGGGGCGGGAGGCGCCGGTGGGCCAGACCTATTACGACGAAACCCGTTTGCCCCCCAAGTATCGCGACAGCTTGCTTGTGGCCTGTTGGGGACAGCGCAAGGTGGCCGGCTTTCGCCTGGCGCCGCGCGGAGCCAGTTACCGGGGAGAAGAGTTTCCGCTGTTGATCGGTGAGGAAACCGCGCGGCCAGTGGGCGTTGCCGTGGGCCGCGGCGGCCGAATCTTCGTGGCGCTGTCCTACATGGCCGGCAACGAGTGGTCTCCCAAGTATCCGGGTGAGCTGGTGATGATTACCCGGGCGGACGATTCTCCCACGTATCCCTTTGACGCCTACGACGCCCCCTCGGCTCCGCCGGAGCGCCTGTGGAGCGAGCTGTCGAATCCATCCTGGTGGCGGCGCCAGGCGGCGCACGTGGAACTGATGCGCCGCGGCGGCGACTTGTTGGAGATGGCGGTAGAGAAGCTCAAAAAAGCCGATCCGCGCGATCCGGCCTTGATGCATTTGCCACACCTGGCCGCGGCCAGCGGCACGGTGGCGGCCCGCGATGCGCTGATTGAGCTGGCGCGGCACGCCGATCCAACGGTGCGCGCGCAGGCAATTCGCGCTTTGGCCGAATACTCCAAGCTCGACCCGCCGGCACAGATATTTGCAGGCGCCCTGGAAGACACCAGCGCGCTGGTGCGGCATGCGGCGCTGGTTGCGCTGTTTGAAAGAAGCGAACCGCTGCCTCCCGCGGTGTTCGCCGGATGCGCTCGCAGTCACGACACTTATCTGCGCCAGGCGAGCGCGTTTCTGATCGCGGCAAGGGGCAGGCCCGAGGAGCTCGATAGCCTGTTGGCTGCCAGCGATCCAGCGGGCCGCTTGGCCGGCGTGCTGGCCGCGGGGTTTCGGCTGACCGTGCCCGAGAGCGTGGGCAAAGTGCCGGCCGAGTTGCCGCTGCGCTATGAATCGGGCAACGCGCTGTTCACGATTCAATATGCCGATGCTCAGGTGGATTTGAAAAGCCTGGCGCGCGTGGGCAGCTTCACCACGGCCGAGCGCTGGAAAGCAGTGCCGCCCAGCGAGGCGGAGCGGCAACTCGTCGAGTTGTTGATCGCGCGGCTGAGCGATGATGACGAGCGGGTGGCGTATCAAGCCGGATATTTCCTGTCGCTCTTGAATGACGAGCGCGCTGGCGACCTGGTGTCCAAAGCCCGCCGGCGGCGAACGCTGAGCGTATTGGAATCGGCGCCGCGCGTGGCGGTTCATGCCCTCTGGACGATGGGACCGCTTGACGACGGTTCTGGTGGTCTGCAAACACCGCATCCGCTTGAGCAGTCCGCGGTTGATTTGTCGGCCAGGATTGTCGCCGGCCGGACGATCTTGGAGTGGCGCGAGTGGAAGTCGACAAAACCATTTGAGTTGGCCCTCCTATCCCAAACGCTCGAGAGCGAATCGAGCTACCTCTTCTTTCGTTTGCAAACGCTCGAAAGCCAGCCGGCTGCGCTTTCGCTCTCCGGTGTGAATGATTTCAAGCTCTGGCATAATGGCCGCGCGCTGGGACCAGAAAATCCCGCGGTTCTGGCGCTGGGTGCGGGTAGCAACGACGTCCTGCTGCGGGTTCCGCACAGTCGAGCTTCGCAGCCGGTTACGCTATGCGTTCAAGCACGGAGCAATCTGGAACTCACGCTGCCTGAGAAGTTGGGCAGCGGCTCCCTGGCCGAGCGTTTGAAGCAAGCCGCGAAGTCAACCGAGGGAGGCATCTCGCAGGAATTCCTGGCGATCGATTGGGCCAGCGCCAGCCTGCGGGGGGACGCAGCCCGAGGGCGAAAGCTGTTTGCCGCCGACGCTCTGGGTTGTGCAAAGTGTCATGCCGTGACGCTCGGTCAAAAAGGGGGCGGCGCGCCCTCGCTGGCCGCTGCCCGATCCCGATTTACCGCGGCACATCTGGTCGAGTCGATCCTGGTGCCGAATAAACAGGTGGCACCGGTGTTTGGCACCACGACGATCGTCACCACGGACGGCCAGGCCTTTAGCGGACTGGCGGTGGAAGAAACCGAGCGGGAGGTGGTGCTGCTGCTGCCTACCGCGGCGCGGCACAGAATTCAGAAATCAGAGATCGAGGACCGCAAACTGCAAGCGACCTCGCCCATGCCCAGCGGACTGGTGAGGACGCCCGACGAGCTCCGCGACTTATTGGCTTACTTGATGAGCCCCAATCCGCAAGCTCCGTGATGGCGCTTCGGGCTTGTGTCCGTTGCTTTGCATAAACTCGCGGATAGCCTCAACAAGTTGTCGGCGCCACCAGGTGCCACTCCCGCGCCGGTCCGGAAATAATGGCCACGGTCTACAGCCATTTGCGCAGCGACCAGGCGGCGCGGTCGCGCAGCCGCTCCCACCAGCCGCGGCGGCGGCAGTAATCCTCGTCGATCCGCACGCTGTTTTGAATCTCCTCGTCACAGATGCGCGCAAGGGCCGCCGCCAACGGTTGCGAGCGAATGAGCGAAAAGAACTCCAGGTTCAAAAGCAGGCTGCGGGCGTCGAGATTGCAGGAGCCGATGATCGAATAGCGGCCGTCCACGATCAGCACCTTGCTGTGCAGCATGCGATCCTTGCGCTCGTAGATCTCGATCCCGCGAGAGAGCAGAAACTCGTAGAAATGCCGCGTGGCCCATTGGACCAGCCTGACGTCGCTTTGGCCGGGCACGATCACGCGCACGCGCACTCCCCGCTTGCGGGCTCGCAACATCTCGCGCAGCACGCGCCCCATGGGCACGAAATAGGCTACCGCCATCGTGACCTCGCGCCGTGCTTGTTTCAGAAGCGGCACCAGCACCCGCGCCGGGCGGCGCGAGCGGATAGCGGGCCGGGAATCAAAAAAGAAAATCGCATCCGCGGCCTCTCCAAACAAGGCGCTGCGCTTGGGCCATCGCGCAGCGCGCCGGGAAGGCAGATGGTGCACGCGCTGCCAAAGCCGCTGGCAAATCGCCGCGATGTCGGCCGCGCGGCGGCCAACGAGACGCACGTGCACGTCTCGCCAACCGGCCGACGACGGCAAGTTGCGGGCCTCGACGTCCGCTTGCGTGTGAATGCTGCTTTGGTCGACGATGTTCATGCCGCCGAAATAGGCAATCTCGTCATCAATGACCGCCAACTTGCGATGATTGCGCTGGTTCAGCACACTCAAGAATTTCAGGCCGGACAGTGCTTCGCCAAAGTCGTGAAACAGATGGACCTGCACCCCCTGTTTCCTCATCGAATCAAACAGCGCCCGCGGCGTGGAAAAACTTCCCACGGCATCGACCATCAGCCGCACTTCGACGCCGGCGGCAACTCTTTCGGTCAGGGCCGCGGCCAGCTCGCGGCCGGCGTTGTCGTCGGCAAAGATGTACGTCTCGATCCACACGCGCCGCCTGGCCTGGCGAATGTCCGCCAAAAGCGCGGTGATGTACGCGGGGGACTCGGCAAAGATCGTCAACTGCTGCTGGGCCACTTGCACCGTGTTGGTGCTTGCCCGCGTGGGCGTCACGTCGGCGGCGGTGGAAACCTGTCGCTGCATCGGTCGCAAACCGCCCAAGCATGTGAGAGGGGATGGGGGTGCCAGCGGGGACACTCAATTCTACGCTCGACGCCGGCGGAAGCGAGCGCTGGGCGGGGATGGGTGCCCGGTAAATTGCCGGCATCCGAGGAGTTTTGACGGGTCGCTGCTCGTGCGAGCCGCGCAGAATTCAGCGGTTCATATAGGCGTAAATACCCAGCACCACGGCACTCAAGAGCAGCAGCGAGTCGATCCACAGCGCCACGTTCGACAAGCGGCGATAGCGTTCTTCATCGACCAGCGCCGCCGAGGTCCACTCCAGATCCTCCTGCTCTTTAGGCAACTTTTCGAACACGGCTTTGATAAACGCCTGGCGATCCTCGGTTTCTCCGCTGCCCGCGAAATAGCAGCCGCTGAAAAATAGGGAATCGCTCGCCGCCCGGGGATCGGACTCGTGCGCATAGCCGTTGAGCAGAACGTTGGTCAATGGCGTGCGGACCGTGCGACGGATCTTGCACAACAAGGCGTAGAGCTTGGAGTTGCCGGGCTTGGTCAGCGAACCCTTTTCGCGAAACAGCGCGTAAGTCTTGGATTCAAAAAGGCCGCAGGCGTGGGTGGCGATCGCCTCGAGCTGCTTGGCGCCTGGCGGATTGGGAACCGAGAAACCCTTGCCGAAGCGCTGATTGGCGGCCACCTCTCGGCCCACGCGGCGCACCAACTCGCGAAAGCCGCTCTCTTCCTCCAAGCCCACCACCAGCGCGATCACCGGGCAGCGAAGCTTGAGCGTGCGCTCCATCACGCTCAGGTCCCGCTTGATGGCGCGCTGCAGTTCCGAACCCTCGCGGCGGCCTGTCTGCACAATGCTGTAGGGCAGTAGCGTCAAGGCGCCGTTGATCGGCGCCAGCGGTTGACGCGCCTTGACGATCAGCCGGCACAAGTACTCCAAACGCTGCTCCTGCTCACGCTGCACTTCCTGAGGCAATGAGACCGGCTTGCGATCCTCGGGGGGCACGTCCGGATCCGGCAATTCAGAAAGCATCGAGTCCTGGATCATCATCGTGCCCGTAATGTTCGAGATCGGACGCGAGGAGGTCGTGGACGGAAAGATCTGGGAGACGACAACCGACTGCGTCGTGTCCTGGGTCGGAGTGTCTGGGTTCTCCGACTTGTCCAGCATCATGGTGCCCTGGATATTGACGGGCGCCCGCGGGCCGGCCATGGTCGAGGCGCCCCCGACCCGGACTTCTTCCGCGGCCCGCTTGGCGGCCGCGGCAAGTTTGCTCAAACAGCCGACGTCGCTGGCTACCAGGTAAATGCCGTCCGGGTCGGCGAACCAATGAAGCGCGGCGGCGCCGGTTGGGAAATTCGTCACGCGCAAGGGAAGCTTCACGGCGCCGAACAGGGCCTTTTCCTGCGCCTCGCCCGCCGAGCCGAGCACGAAAAACAGCGGAACGTATTGCAAATCGAGGCCATGCGCGCGCAGCTCGGCCAATCCCGCCTTCCAGGCATAGTCGATGTCGGGAAATCGCGAGACCTCGCCTTCGAGCCACAGCCGCAGCACGTAATACAAGACCGTCGGAATCGCGATGATCAACGTGAGCAACAGAATCGGCCGGTCCAAGATCGCCGATCGGTCGGTGGGATTCAGGATCCGGGTGTGATGAACGATCAGCGCCAGGACCACGGAGATGATCAAAAACAGCGCCACCAGGATCGAAATCCGCGCCGGCAGCGAGATCGACGCCAATTTGCGCGCGGAGCCGGATATTTTTCCCGGCGAGGACAGCATGGCCCGCAAGGGATATAACAGCGTTTCGAAGAATTGTCTCAGGAAATACATCAAGCGCTCGCGAAGCTTTTGACGTTAGAAACCGCGATTGTCTTGTCGTGCTTCGCGCTGTGGGGGGGTTGTGTTGGGTGCCACTGCTGGCTCGTCCGGCAGTGCGAAGGGGAATTGACACACCCGTTCAAGACTGGACCAGCCAGCAGTGGCACGGATCGATTCCCGTATTAACGATTCACTAAAACCGGCAGCGTCCCTTCCATTCAATCTCAAGTTCAGTAATTGCGAAAGCTCGGCAGAATCAGAAAGAACAACAGAACTAGGTTGACCGCCGCCAGCATCACTCCGATCAGCAAATAGGAAATGAAGAACGACTGGCCTTCCAACGCCGGGGCTCCCGCGGGCGTGGTGCCCGCCTCGGTGACCGGTTCGAAGCGCTGGCGAAACTGGATCGAGGTCCAGGTATGCTTGGCCCAAGACTCTAAATCGTGCGGCAGCTCCAGGCGGTCGGCCTCGGCGATGGCCTCGACCGGATCGCGATACAGGCCGCGAAATCCCAACACCACGCAGACGTAAAACACCTCAAGCGCGTCGCGGCGGGGCAAGGTCGAAGCTTCCTTGGCCTTGAGATAAAACTGGGTAAACGCCAGGCGATAGCCGAACAGCTCTTGCTCCAGCGCGTTCTCGTTCCACCATTCCCGGCCTTCCCAGTCCTTTTCGATCAGCAGGTCGTCGATCCAGGCGACGATCGCGTATTTGGCCAGCTGCCACTCCTGCCCTTGGCCCAACATCCCCTCAGCCTGATCGATCCAACCGCGGATCCGCAGGCGCTCGTCCTTGGCCGAGGGATGCTCGCCGCGGTCGATCGCCTCGACGAGTCGCAGCACGTGCAGGAAAATGGGATCAACGGCTTCGGAAAACTGGGGTGTCATTATCGACGGGGCACCGCAAACAGGGAAAACTGCAATTCCACGGGCCTTCCCTTGGCCGACACAACAAGGGTCCGCTCTCCCTGGAGATTGGCCCGATTGAGAATCAATTGGGCCTGCAACCGCATGGCCAGGGTTTGCGTCAAAAACACGTCCTCGTAAGCACCGCGCTCACGCGTCACGCTGAAATACGTCCAGTCGCGATTGTTCGGCAGAGCCCGCGGAACCTGGCTCACCGCCGACAGCTCAAGCCCTTCGCGGCGCTGGGTAAAAATCACGTCCACCATCCGGCTGCTGCCCAGCTTCCAGTCCAGCTGCCGCAATAGCGCCTGGCAATCCGGACCTGAAAGACTGCCGTGAGAGACCCCCACGTACCAATCCCAATCGGAACCGAACCAGCGGGATTCCAGGCTGACTTGCATGCCCAGCCCCTCGCCGACAAACGGCCGCTGCTCGAACTCGAAATCTGGAATCGCATCGAGCAACCGCAAGATCTGTTCCTTGATGTACTGGAAGATCCCCTTCAAGTCATCATGGTCGTAAGGCGGAATTCGCGGCGGCCGCCGCGTTTTGTTATCGAAAATCGCCAACTGGCCCACGATCCGGCACAGCTCCGTGTAGGCCACAAACGGATGCACGCCGCGGGCAAACGCCAGCACCGCTAGCGTGGTGTACGCCGCGTTGAGCTCCTTGAGCATGAACAAACGCTCGACATCGCGCGGATCCTGGCTGACCAACGTAATCCCGCGCGTGATGACTTGCAGGCTTTTGACTTCGATCCGCTGCCCAATCTGGTCGTAAATCTCCCGCACGATGTCGCGCCCCAGGCCGGCCCAAGCATCGATCGCCAACACGGGCGGAATATAGGCATCGTCCAAACGAGGCAGCGATTCGCCTTCGCCCGCGCGCTTCAGTTGCGCGATTGGCAACAGCTCGTAACCGCTGGTGTCTTGCGTCGAAAGCGCCAAACGGACATTCAGCCGGCGAAGCTGGATCTGCTGATCGTTTCCGCCCTGGCTTTCGTCGTCGATGGCCCGGGTTTCGGGCACGTAACGATGCTTGCCCATGGCCGAATCGTCGGCCGAGCCGACGTTGTTGCTGCCGAGCTTGAGCTTTGGAATAGCCAAAAACACCTTGATGACGCTCTCGCGTTCGAAGGCGGGCTTGAGATCGACGCGGTCCGGTTCATTGCCCGGCTCAAGCGAGACCAACGTTCCATCGCGCATGCGGGCCTGGCAGAGCGTGAGTTGCAACTGATAGTTGGCAATGGCCTCGGCGCTGATTTCCACGGTTCGCAAGCCGTAATTGTATTCGTGGTCCCAAGTTTCGGACTGCTGCAACGTCTCCGTCCAATAGCGATCCGCGGCTTGAAAATGCTGCGGACGAAGGAACATGCCCTCGTGCCAGTGAACGGCGGGGTTAAACATTGCAAACTCTTTTCGCTACGAAACTTGGAATCCCTCAAAGAATACCACCCCCGGGGCTAGCAACACAAGATTACGCGCCCCTCTGGGTCCACGCGGGCGAAGAAGGGGCGCCGCGATATGATTGCGCCCTCACTTGGTGCCAGTGCTGGCTCGTCCCGCAGTGAGAAGCACCGGTGGACAGGCCACCCGTGGCCCCGACCTTTCAGAACAAGCGGCGCTCCAAGGACGGACCGCCAAGGGGCGCCCCTATTTCACCGCGCCGAAGGCGGCAAAGACGCTGTTTTTGTGCAAGACTTCAACCTGGCGAAAGCCGACTTTGGCCAGCAGATCGAGCTGAAAGACCAGCGGACGAGGCGAATCCTCCCGTTCGACGTAGGCATAGACCTTGTCGCGATACTCCGCGCCGCCCAAACTGGCCAAATACTGCCCATAGCGGTCCCACATCAGCGCCTGCACCGGGCTTAAGCTGTGTTCCACCAAATCGGCGATCCACAGCGAGCCGCCGACGGATAGCGAGCGATACAGCCGGGCGAAAACATCGCGCCACTCGTCTTCCGTTCTTAAGTGGTGCAACACGGCGGCAGCCACAATCACATCGAATCTTTCGCTACCTAAGTCTGCTTCGCGAATGTCACTTTGAAGCGCATGAATCGTGGCCTTCGTTTCCGCGGAAATTCGCGATCGGGCGCGCTCGAGCATCGGAGCGCTGAGGTCGAGCAGCGTGATCTCGGTAAGCGGCAAGCGCCCCAGTAGCTTGAGCGTGTAATTGCCGGCGCCGCAGCCGATGTCCAACGAGCGCTTCGCGCCCGGTGTGACCGCAGCCGCGGCCTGCGAGACCAATTCAAGCGCCAACGGCGCATCGATCGTGGCCGCTTGCCCTGTTTCCAGGTTGCTGAATCGCTCGACTTCGGCGTCAAAGCGCTGGCGAATTTCATCGACGGAGGATTTCATTGGTAATTGGTGAATGGTGTTTCGTGGTTGGCGGTCGATGATATCTTTTCCAACCACCAAGCGTTAGGCACCAGCCATCCACCCATTTGTTATCTCCTTTTCCTCTGATACCTGCGGCTGGCTTCTTCCAGCGTGCGGCGCTCTTTCTTGGTCAGGCTGCCCTCGCCCTCGCGATGGATCTTTTCCAGAATCTGATCGACCTGGCCGCTGAGGTGGCGCTCTTCGACTTCGGGATCGTGGATTTTCAGCCGCGGCCGCAATCGAAACATCGAGGCATTCAGACGCTTGGGCACGAAACGACCGAAATTCAGGCCGGTTTTGAAATACACGGCGCCGTAAACCACGCCGGCCAGGTGAGCCAGATGCGCGACATTGTCGGTTGAGCCGATTCCCGCGAGATCAAACAAGACCCACAGCAGGCCGATCAGCCAAACCGGCACCGGCAGGATGCCCCACACGTTGAGCATCCGCCGGGGGAAGTGCAAAACAAAGATGATCATCAGGGCGTTTACGCCCCCCGAGGCGCCCAGCATTCGTCCATCCAGGTTGCCGGCGGAGATTTCGTAGACCAGCCAGACCAATCCGCAAACGACGATGCTCGACAGATAAAGTCGCAAGAATTCAGCGCGACCGTAAAGCGTTTCAAGCTCCGAGCCGAACACCCACAGCCCGAACATGTTGAACAAGATGTGACGCAGATCAACCGCGTGCACGAATCCATAGGTCAGCAACTGATAAAGCTGCCAGGGGGCCTGGAGCAAGTCCGCGTGCAGCTCCAACAGCTCGCTCACCTGCGGCCCGAAGATGAACTGTGCGACATAAACCGCCACATTCAGCAGAATCAGGTTGATGACCAGCGGACGCGGCGAGAGCCAGGCTCCGCGATCCTCGTCTCGATAGTAAGGCCTGTCCGAGAGACCCATGCTGCGATCGGCGAAAAGAAGGTTCGCCTGAAAAGGCGAAGGATGCACCCGCACACCGTTCCCTGAGCTTCCCTTTGGCGAAACCGGCCGAGGAGGAGCACACTAGAAGAATATCGCCGGGGCGCTGTTGCGGAAAGGGTGGCGGCTTGTTTCCCCGTCAGACCTCGCAAGTGTTTTATCCCTACGCTACAGGGAAACACTGGCAGAGCCAGTGCCACACGATCCATCGGCCAGTGCCACCATCCGTCGAGGTGCCACTGGCCCGGCGCGGCCAGTGTTTAACGTCCCTTGCCAAGAGAACCTTTTGCTCAGGGGAGGGGAAAGTCTCCGCTAGCGAACCGATGCGGCCTGATTGATTTGCTCGGCGGCTTTGAGTTGCGCGGCCGTAACCTGGGCGGCTAGCTGCTTGTTCTTGGCATAGGTCGCCTTGAGCGACTCGCGGACTTGCTGGAACTTCTCGACCAGCGATTGCTGGTAGGCGGCGATCACCTTCTCCTCGTGCTGAAACTTTTCCAGGTCGGAGCGTAGATTGCCACTTTCGGCGGTGCGATAGGTGATTTCGTCGTTTGCCCGCTTGGCCGCGTCGGCGGTGCGCGTCAGGTCGCTGTTGGTTTTGTTGATTGCGTCCTTGAGCAAGGATTGCTGCACGAAGCTCTCGTGAAAAAACGTTTCGTAGTCGCGCAGAGGCCGTTCGAGGCTGGCGAATTCCGCGGCGCTTTCCGGCACCAGAGCCTGCCGTGCGGCATCGTCCAGACCGGCAAACACGGCCGCGTCGTCGACCGGCATGCTGGCATACAGCGTCCAGGGGCCCTTGACCGCGGCCAGCTCGTTTGCCTGCGTCTCGGAGAGCGGCAAATTGGGTGCGAGGCTTACGCTGGTGCCATCTTCGGACACGCTCTCCACCTTGAACTCGCCCCTATAGCGACCCCCCTGGTCCTTGGGCGCCTCGTCAAAGGCGAACACAATGTTGCCGGGAACCAGGCCGTGCGTGGGCCCGGCGAACTTGACTTGCACGACGCCATCCTTGACCCCTTCGACGGCGACCTCGAACAACGCGCCGCCGCGGTTGACGATCAGCTTTTCCAAATCAGCCTGCAACTGCTTCAGGCCCTTAACCGCCGGCACGCCGGGGGACTCGGGCACACCGTCGACGAGATTCCGCGTGTCGCTTTCGATGCGCGCCAGCTCGTCCTGCCGCTCCTTGACATATTTGCCCCAAGCATTGTGCGTAGCCAGGGTTCGGGCGCCGAGATAGAAGAACACGGCCGAGCCGATCATGATGAACACGACCAACACGGCTTGATAGATGGGCCAGTTGCGTGCGCTCAAAAAGGCGATGCCGATCGAAGCCAGGATCAGCACGCCCAGCAAGATTTCCAGAACAAGAGCCATCAATGCCTTTTCGTTGTCCTGAGCCGATCAACTTCAGCGACCGGATTACAACGCGGAGAAACCGAGCGCCGCGCGTTGGTCAGAGGACAAAAAGTGACAGAAGCGAAAGGGGGCACACGGCTTACAGCCGATTCTTCGATGATAAACCGGCCTATTTGGGCAGTCAATCTTTTGGGACGCCACAATCCGTAAGCCCCCGCGATTTTGCTGGAATGCGCCGCGGGCGGCATGTGCCGCGCTTGGAATAATCGGCAAAATCGACGTCGGGTTCTTTTTCCCCTGAATCGGCCAGGGTTGCCGCTTACCCGCCCTTGCCGGACGCGGATTTTCGCGTCTTCTTTTTCTTGTTGGCCACCGTTGTTTTCGTCTTCGACGCTAGCGGCTTGTTTCCTGCTGCCTTCACGGCGGCGCCCTCGCCCGCCGTCCCGCGGCCAAGTTGAACGACCAGGTCGAACTCCGTGGGCTGGACAACTTGTACGCTCAGTCGTGATCCGCGCTGCAGGAGCTCCATCTTTTTGAGCGCCGCGACATTGCGCATCGCGTCCAGCGTTACTGGCTGGGGAAAGATGGCTTTCAGCTTGAGGTCCACCATCTGCCAGATCGGATTCTCCGCCGAGGCTTTGGGGTCGAAATGATCGTCTCCTGCTCGCCAGGCGGTGTTGTCTGGATAAGCCTCGCGCGTCACCTTCGCGATTCCCACCACCGCCATGGGCTTGGTGCTGGAGTGATAAAACAGCACCTGGTCCCCCCGTTTCATGGCGCGCATCCGATTGCGCGCCAGGTAGTTTCGCACGCCGCTCCAACAAGTCGTTTGCCGCGGCGCGGCGGCAAGATCGTGGATAGAAAAGCAATCGGGCTCGGACTTGACCAGCCAGTAGGACTTCGACTTGGACATCGCTCGATTTCTCCAAGGTTCTTCCCAATCGATTCCGCTTGTACGACCCGTTTTGCCGTCAGACGAATGTGTCACCATACCACCTAAATACGACGGTTCCAGGCGCTACAATTAATTTCAACGGAATCTCAGAGCGCGCTGTTGGGACACGGGGTGTGGCAGGACGAAACAAAACCTGACCAAAGCTTGCAATTTTTTTTGATGCGATGGTGATCGCTCTATGAAGCCCCACTTGCCGCCCAAGAGTTTGGAAACCCTGGCCCATAAGCTCACCGCAATCGACGCGGAAATTCGCTCGATCCGAGCGACCCTGTTCCAGTTGGCCGAGGCCACAACATCCCCTGAGAGCAATGCCAGGGAGCGGCGGACCGCTGAGGACGACCTGGAACGCCCGGATTGAAGGCGGCCCCTGGGGGACGAGGATTCCGACGGCCGGGTTAACTTTTTCTCGGCCACTGCCGAACAGCCAAAGTTCCATTGCTCACTTGCAGTTGCGCAAATCTCTAGCGCGCCCTCGCACGCCAGCCTGCTAAAATAAGTGCCAAGAAATTCGCAGGATCACCGCCAGTCGCGGTAACTATCTTTCTATCCGGCGGCCAATCCGACGGGATTGGCGGTGCCGGCGGCACCCAGGCATTTTGCGCAACTCCCAGATGACCACGATCGACTGGCAACAGGCGCTTGCGCGGCACAACCGTTGGCTAAGAACGGTGGTGCTGGCGCGGGTCGGCCAGGCGATGGCGGTAGATGAGGTGATGCAAGAGGTAGCTATGGCGGCCGTGCGGCAGCAAGCGCCGTTGGCCGACGCCTCGAAGCTGGCTCCCTGGCTTTATCGGCTGGCGCTCACGCAAGCGCTTTTGTATCGCCGCCGCCAGGGTCGATTTCGCAAGCTGACGAACCGTTATGCCCAACGCGTGCCGCCAGCGGAACAGGATCGCCAAAGCGATCCGTTGGACTGGCTGTTGGCAGTGGAGCAACAAAAACTGGTCCGCCAGGCGCTCGGCCGAATGCCCCGCCGCGAGGCGGAAATCCTGCTTTTGAAATACACCGAAAACTGGACCTACGAACAACTGGCCCAACATCTGGGCGCAAGCACCAGCGCGATCGAGAGCCGGCTGCACCGTGCGCGGCAACGATTGCGAAAAGAACTGGCGCCGCTCGAGGGCGCGAAGGTGGAACAATGACGATCGTGGAAGCATTTCGCCAGGACGAGGCCCGCGTGCTGGATCGACTAGTCGACGGCGAGCTGAGTCAACAAGAAAGGCGCGAGCTGTTGGCGGCGCTGGACGACGAAGTTGGCGCCTGGCGCCGCTGCGCGCTGGCGTTTTTGGAATCGCAGAGCTGGCGCTCTCAGATGTCGCGGCTCGCGTGGGACCCATTGGCCGAGATCGGCAGCACCGCGGAAAAGCACCCCGTAACCGCAGGCAAGCACGCCGCGCGGTTTTGGAGCCTGTGCCTGGCCGTGGCCGCCAGCATACTGGTCGCCTTCGCTTTGGGAACTCAGTTCGCAAGTTTACGACAGGAAGCCGCGCCCGCCTTGCTCGCGAAGGCGCCGCAGCCCCAAGCAGCCGTTCAACCGGACGACCTTGAAACCTCGCTCGACCCGGATGATCCGCTGGCCGAGCAACCCGGCTGGGAGACTTTGCTTTTGTCCGGCACGGCCAACGCTGGCGGCGATCCCGATCTGACGTTGCGTGTGACCGCGGCGGATGACGGAGACGAGCAGTGGCTGGCCGACGCCGGCAGTCTCTTTTCAGACAATGACGGCGATCCGGTTTCGGCCGAAATCTTGCGGCAGCTACAACTCGCGGGCCTCGAGGTCACGCGGCAGCAGCGTTGGATGCCGGTCGATCTGTCGGATGGCCGGCGGATGGTCGTGCCAATCGAGGAATTCGAAATTCACTCGCCGGAAGTGATTCAGTATTAAGCCGCGCTCGGGATGGCAGGCGGGTTCTCTCAAAGGAACTTTAACCAGGAGATTGATCATGAACTGCACCACGTGGCTTCGCCGCTTCGGCGGACTAGGCGCGGTGGCTCTTTCGTTCGGCATGCCGCTCGATGCCCATGCGAACGAAGATGCCACGGACATTCAAGTGGAAGAAGAGATTCTGGCTTTGGCAGATGATGAAGGGCCGGCGGATGATTCCGCGCCACAAAAAATCCGCACGACATGGCGCGGACCGCAGGCCAAGTATTGGCTCGACATGCGGCTCGCCCCTGTGCCTCCGGCGCTCAACGATCAATTGAAGCTGGAGGGAAGCGGCCTGCTGGTCGACCACGTCGGCCCGGAAGGTCCGGCCGCCAAAGGGGGCGTCAAGGCCAATGATGTCGTGACCACGGTGAACGATCAACCGATCAAATCCGCGCAACAATTGATGGACGCCGTGGAAAAGTCCGAGGGCAAGGAGCTAAAGCTCGGGCTGATTCGCGCGGGCATGCCACTCACGGTCACGTTAACGCCGGTCAAACCGCCCGAGCGGCCGGAGGCGCGCCGCCGCTTTCGGCCTGAAGACATCGCCGACATCCCGGAAATCCGCGACTTGGAGCGCAAAATCCGCGAGCGATTGAAAGACGCCGGCGTGGATATGCGGATGCAGATCTTTCAGCATGGCCGCATGCTGCCTCCCGGCGCCGATTTTTTGATCGATCGACGCGCCGAATTGCCGGATGACATGTCGATCAACATCAAGAAGCAGGGCAAGGAGCCGGCCGACATCGAAGTCAAGCAAGGCGACAAGACCTGGACCGTCAAGGAAAATGACCTGGCTCCTTTGCCCGAGGAAGTGCGGCATCATGTAGAGGCCTATTTGGGTCATGGCCCGATGCGGTTCAAGGTTCGCGTTCCAGACTTTGATTTCCCGCCTCCCCCGCGCGGCCCGCATCCGCCGGACGGACCGCCGCCGCGCGGTCCGGGCGAGGACGAAGAGTCGTTCTCGTCGCGCATGCGGCGCAAGGGCTACGTGCGAAGACCAGATCGCGATGGACCACAAGACGACGAACGAGCAGGTCCTCGCCCGCCGCGCCGCCCCGGTCCGCCGCGCGGCCCAGAAGGTGGACCCGATGGGCCCCCGCCTCCGCACCGCGACGGGCCTGGGGGCGATCGGCCAGACGGTCCGCCGCATGGCCCGGATGGGCCGCCGCCGGATGAAGCCGGCCCGCCTGAGGGGCGCCCCGGCCCGCGGGCACGACGCCCGCGCGAGGCTTTCGAACAGCGCGGGGAACGCGTTCGCGGCGGTTCGCTCGAGCGACGTTTGCGCGCGCTGGCCGATGGCCTGGAAGAGATGCGCGGCCAGTTGGACGAGCTCTTCGAAGACGTGCGGAACGAGCGCGATCGGGACGAATAGCAGCCTCGAGCGCCACAAGCGATCAGAAATCTTCGACCAGCACCGTATCGGCGTGTTCGTACCCCGGCGCGCAGCAGCAGAGAAACACCAGCGGCTGCTCGCCATGATTGGTGATCTGGTGGACCAGGCCCGGAGGGATGGCGATCGCATCTCCCGGTCCCACCTCGGCGGTTTCCGATCCGATCCGCATCCGACCCTGTCCCTGGGTGATGTAGTAAATCTCTTCGGCCTTGGGATGGTAGTGAGGCGTGGTGGAAGCGCCCACCGGCAAACGGGCCTCGGCCAGGCTCTGGTTGCGAATGGCCGAGTTGCGATGCGCCAGTAGCTCGCGAATTTCCGAGCCGTCTTTCGTGCTGAATCTGGCGACACGATCTCGATTCTGAATGTCCAAGGGGGCGGTCTCTCATGCACCAGCGGCTCGTTCGAATTGGAGTCATGATAGCGTGCGCCGCCCGTTCGGTCAGCATCCGCCGGCCTTACAGCGTTTTCCACGGCCTTCGCTTGCCCGTTCGTCGCGCCGCGCGATAGTCTGGCGATCGAGCGAATGGGGAGCGAGCCAAGATGAAGATCACGCGGATTGAAACCTACCCGGTCGAAATTCCCATTAAGCCCGAGCGGCGGATGATCAGCTCGCTGGGCCAGCACACGGTTTCTCGTTATCTGCTGGTGCGTGTATTGACGGATGCGGGCATCGAGGGAGCCGGCGAGGCCACGACCACCGCCCGCTGGAGCGGAGAGACGGTGTGGGGAGCGCAAGCCCTGGTGGAGCGCGTGCTGACAAAGCACTTGCTGGGCTGCGACCCCGCGGATGTTGTGGAAATCGATCGCCGGATGGATGAGGCGGCCACGCACAACTGGTTTGCCAAAAGCGCGATCGAGATGGCTTGCTGGGACATTCGCGGCAAGGCGGAAGGCAAGCCGATCTACGCGCTGCTGGGGGGCCCCCAGCGACCGCTGACGATTCGCAGCCGCTACAGCATGGGGGCCTATGAGCCCGAGCATGCGGCCGCGCGGGCCTGCGAGCTGGTTGCCGAAGGCTTTACGACCATCAAGATCAAGGTGGGCCGCGACCCGGCGGCCGATGTTCGGCGAGTTCGCGCGGTTCGCGAGGCGGTGGGGCCCGCTATCGCGTTGACCGTGGATGCCAACTGCGGCTGGTCCGCGGACGGCGCCATTCGCATCATCCATGAGTTGGCGGACTGTTCGCTGGCCTTGGTGGAGCAGCCCACCGCCGACGGCGACTATGCGAGCCTGGCGCGCGTGCGGCGAGAGACCGAGGTGCCGATCATGGCCGATGACATCTGCTTTAACCTGGCGCACGCGCGCGAGCTGGTTCGCAGCGGCTGTTGCGACGTCATCAGCATCTATCCGGGCAAGCAGGGGGGCATTCGCAAGGCTCTCCAGATCGTCCGGTTCGCCCAAGACCACGGTCTGGCTTGTTCGATCGGCTCCAACTTGGAGCTGGACGTGGCTTCGGCGGCCATGGCCCACCTGGTGGTGGGAGCGAGCAACATGTGCGTCGAACAATATCCGGGCGATCTTTTGGGCGCTGACTACCACGAAGTGCGGCTCGCCAAAAATCCGCTGCGCATTGAAGGGCCATTGACCACGATCACCGACGCGCCGGGGCTGGGCGTGGAAGTTGACTGGCAACTTGCGCGTGATCATCGCTGCGACTGAGGCTCTATTTAACTTCGATAAATCGACATTCGCAGCTTCCGCGCTCGCTAAGCCCTAAAACGTCGGCTAGGATAGAAGAAGAGGAATGTGCGGCCTGCTTTTTGGCTGTGCCCTGCGCCCTCGAAACGCCCCCTTCACGCTAACCCGCAGCCCCGTTTCAGGGCCAACACTATCATGAATACGATCGACTATGTCTATCGCTTTGATCCCGCGAACCCCAGCGTCAAGCCGCCCCCGCCCGACGCCGACGCCGCGCGTCGACTATTGGAGGATGGCAACCGCATGTTCTCGCAGTGGATGGAGAGCTGCCGCAACAACGTGGTTTCCAAGGGTGGTCCCCGCTATATCGTGGCCTGCAACGGACTGGAAGTGGGCATGATTCGCACCCATGGCCAGATGCCCAAGCAGGCGCCGTTTGCGGTGGTGGTGGGCTGCTCGGATGCCCGCGTGCCGACAGAGATGATTTTCGGCCAGGGATTCAACGATTTGTTCGTGATCCGCGTCATCGGAAATGTGCTGGGCGACGTCTGCATGGGGAGCATCGACTTTGCGCTCAACGCCCTGGAGAGCGTGAAATGCGTGGTCGTGCTTGGCCATAGCGGCTGCGGCGCGGTGACCGCGGCGGTCGATTCCTATTTGCGGCCGCTGAAATTCTGGTCGAAGTCGACGTCGCACGTCGTGCGCCCCGTGTTGCAAAGAATCTTCGTGGCCGTGCGCGAGGCCGCGACCGGCCTGAAAGAAGTCTGGGGGCCAAATGCCCGCGAGGTTCCCGGCTACCGCGAGGCTTTGATCGAAAGCGCGGTCTGCCTCAATTCAGCGCAGTCGGCGTTTGATTTGCGACTGGAGGTCGAGCGCGCGGCCAAGTGGGAGATCGAAGTGCTCTACGGTGTGCACAACATTCGCACGCACCAGGTTTCGATGCCGGTCGTTCCGGACGCCGCGCCCAGCGACGAAAGCGTCAAGCTGGCATACGCGCCCACCAATCCTCGCGAGTTCGCGGCGCTGGCCGTGCAAATGGCCGAGATTCTCAAACCGCGCGCGGACGGCCGGTCACCCGTCGCCGAAGAGAACGGACATCCGGCCATAACGCTGCCCGCTCACGAGGAGTCGGACCACTAGTTCTTCGTTTTGGGCGGCAGTTTTGCAGGTCACGCACTCGCGTGCGCGACCAGTGCGCCGAAACACGTGGCGATCGTGCGGCGGGTAAAAGCCATCGAGTTTGCTTCTGTCACGCACTGCGTGCGATGACCTACCGGCTTGCCGTGCGCCTGCCGCCGACCGATAATGGGCGGCAAGTCAGCGACCACCTCCCCTCGACCTCCCATTGTGATGGACAAGCCGCGCCAATTTTTCGGATCGTTTGCGCGCTTGCTCGCGATCAGCATCTTGTGCGTCTGCCCCGGGTTTGTTTTGGCAGCGTTGCCCGTGGACGAAATCGAATTCAATCGAGACGTCCGGCCCATCCTGTCGGACCACTGCTTCACCTGTCATGGGCCTGATGCGGCGCGCCGGCAAGCCGATCTGCGATTGGACCTTGAGGCAAACGCCAAGTGGACTCTGGACGGGCGAAGCCCAATCGTCCCCGGCGAACCGTCCGCGAGCGAACTGATCCGGCGCGTCACCAGCCATGACCCTGAGGTTCGCATGCCGCCGCCCGAGGCCGGCAAGCAGCTCTCCGCCGAAGAGGCCGAATTGCTGACGCGCTGGATTCGCCAGGGCGCACGTTGGCAGCGGCATTGGGCCTGGATTCCGCCGCGTCGAGCGAAAGTTCCCACTGTCGACGCGGATCAAGAGATTCGCAATCCAATCGATGCTTTCGTTTTGGAGCGCCTCAAGCGCGAGGGACTGTCGCACGCCTCGCCGGCCGAGCGGACCACGCTCTTGCGACGGGTAACGTTGGATCTCACCGGCCTGCCGCCCACGCCGGAAGAGACCGACCGCTTCTTGGCCGATGCGGCGCCCGATGCTTACGAGCGGGCAGTGGATCGATTGCTGGCGTCGCCTCGCTACGGCGAACGGATGGCCAGCCGTTGGCTCGACGCGGCCCGTTATGCGGATACCAGCGGCTATCAGACCGACGGCATTCGGCACATGTGGCGCTGGCGCGATTGGGTGATCGAGGCCTTCAACCGCAATCTGCCTTTCGACACGTTTACGATCGAGCAGATCGCCGGCGACATGCTGAATTCACCGACTCTGGAGCAACGAATCGCCACCGGCTTCAATCGCAACCACCGCGGCAATGCCGAAGGCGGAATCATTCCCGAAGAGTATGCCGTTGAGTACGTGATCGATCGCGTGGACACCACGGCCACGGTGTGGCTGGGACTGACGATGGGTTGTGCGCGTTGTCACGACCACAAATTCGATCCGATTACACACAAGGAGTTCTACCAGGTCTTCGCGTTGTTCAATAACGTGCCGGAAAAGGGGCGGGCGATCAAAGTTGGCAATTCGCCTCCCATGATCAAAGCTCCGACTCGCGACCAGCAAAAGGAGCTGCGGGAACTTGAGGACCATCTGGCCGCGGCCGGCCGGGCCTGGCAGTGTCTCGAAAGCGAAATCGACGCGGGCCTGGCGGCCTGGGCCTCGAGCGCCGTAAGCGCCGCAAACGCGACAGACGCCAAAGTCGATTGGGCGCCCGATGCCGGTTTGATTGCCCGCTTTCCTTTGGACGACGACGCCCGCGACGCGGTGTCCGGCAAACTGGCGGAAGTGACGGGCAGCCTGGAGTATCATCAGGCGGCCTGCGGCGCCGGGGGCAAATTCGATGGCTCAAGCTGCCTGACGGCGGGCACCGTGGCGGACTTTGGCTACTTCGACAAATTCACGATAGCCGCCTGGATTCATCCGGCGCGCCAGCGCGGAACCGTGGTTGCAAAGATGGCCGAGCAGGCCGATGCGGACGGCTACAGCATCACGCTCGACGAGGGGCGCTTGCAAGTCAGCCTGGTCAAGCGCTGGCTGGACGATGCGCTGATTGTGCGCACCGCCGAACCGCTCAGCGGCGGTGGCTGGCGACACGTGACGGTGACTTACGACGGTTCGCGCGCGGCCGAAGGCGTGAAGATTTATGTGGATGGCCGGCCGAGCCAGGTGCAGGTGCTGCTCGACGAGCTGAACCAGACGTTCAATACGACCGAACCCTTGCGCATTGGCGGCGGCGGTCCGGCCGGGCGATTCGCCGGTGGCATCGACGAAGTGCGAATCTACAAGCGAGCGCTGGCCGAAGAACAAATCAGCCTGCTGGCAACTCGCGATACCATCGATCAGATCCTGGCGATCGCACCGCCGACGCGCTCGTCTCGGCAGAGCGCCAAACTGCGAGCCTACTATCTGGAACACCACGCGGAGCAGCGCGTGCGCAGTGCCCGTTCGCGCCGGATCGCGCTTCTCGAAGAAATCGCCGAGCTGAATGAATCGCTGCCGACCACGATGGTCATGGAGGAAATGAATCCGCCTCGTGAATCGTTCGTGCTGGCTCGCGGGCAATACGACAAGCCGCTGGAACGAGTAAGCCCCGACCTCCCGGCTTTTCTCCCCGCGCTCGATGCAAGTGCGCCCAAGAATCGGCTGAGCTTTGCCCGCTGGCTGGTTTCACCAGAAAACCCGCTGACCGCGCGGGTGGCGATCAACCGGATGTGGCAATCGCTGTTTGGCGCCGGCCTGGTGAAAACCGTCGATGACTTTGGCGCGCAGGGGGACCCGCCCAGCCATCCTGAGCTGCTCGATTGGCTGGCTTGCGAATTCATGGAATCCGGCTGGGACGTGAAAGCCATCCTGCGCATGATCGTCACCAGCGCCACCTATCGCCAAAGCTCGCGGGCCAATGCGCTCATGCTGGAGCGCGATCCGCACAACCGCCTGCTGGCCCGCGGCCCGCGCTTTCGGCTGTCGGCCGAGGCGATCCGCGATCAGGCCCTGTTCGCCAGCGGCCTGTTGGTTGAACGGCAAGGCGGCCCGAGCGTGATCCCCTATCAGCCTGCCGGCTTGTGGAAAGAGCTGACCGGCGGCGGCGACTTTGTGCAAGATCATGGGGCCGATCTGTATCGCCGCAGCCTGTACACCTTTTGGAAGCGGACGATTGCGCCGCCGTCGATGATGACCTTCGACGCTTCCTCTCGCGAGGCTTGCTGGGTGCGGGAAACCCGGACCAACACACCGCTGCAGGCGCTGGCGCTACTGAACGAAATCACTTTTGTCGAGGCCGCGCGGGCTCTGGCCGAGCGCGTGATGCACGAGGGGGCGGCGAGTTCAGATGATCGCATCGAACGGCTGTTTCGTTTAGCAACTGGCCGCAATCCCCGGCCGCAAGAGCTGACGATCTTGCAAGATAGCTGGCGCCGGCAACGGACCGAATTCGAAGCCAGGCCCGAGGCGGCCGACAAGCTTTTGAACGTGGGCGAGTCGATTCTGGACGCAGATTTGGATCGCTGCGAGCTGGCGGCCTATGCCTGCCTGGCGAACCTGGTGCTGAATCTCGACGAGGTTATAACCAAGCAGTAGAAAGACTACGCCAAGAGCGCCTCGATCGGCTTGCCCTTGCCGTCCTTGGTGACATAGAACGGGCGGCCTTCGCTCACGTAATGCGTGTCGGGCGCGATGCCCAGGGCGTGATAGATCGTGGCGTGGACGTCCGTCAAGGAAACCGGGTTTTCGATGGCGACCATCGGATGCCGGTCCGCGGTGCGGCCGTAGACAAATCCCCGTTTGAAGCCGCCGCCAAAAAACAGCAGGCTGTTGCCGCTGGAAAAGTGGCCGTGGAAGCCGTACATCTTGCGGTCTTCGATCACCAGTTGCTCGCCCGACTGGCTTTCCGCGAAGCCGATCGGTTCGACGCCGGCCTTGGGCTGGTTGGCGATCGTGCGGCCAAATTCCGTGGCCACCACGACCAGCGTCCGCTCTAGCAATCCTCGATCGCGCAGGTCGCGGATGAGCTGCGCAATCGGACCATCAATCTGTTTTTTCATCTCGACCATCCGCGACTCGCCATCCTCGTGCATGTCGAAGCCGCGAAACGGCCCATACTGATATTCAACCTGCACGAAGCGCGCGCCACGCTCCACCAACCGCCGGGCCAGCAGCAGTCCATGGCCAAACCGCCGACCGTGGTAGTAATTCTTGTCCTGGACTTCGCCGCGCGCGATCTTGGGCTCGTAGGCCTCGAGCACCGCCGGCTTTTCCTCCTTGGCGTAGTCGAAGGCGCGTTTGACCGGCGAGTCCATCATGGCGCGGGCCGACTGCATGATGTTCATGTAGTCCTCGGCCTTGGGCGCGCGCTTGAGTTGCTCCGCGGACAGCCCCTGGACGATTTCCAGATACTTGAGCCGGCGATCGAGCCGCTCCCGCGTCATGCCGGCGGCCGCGCTCAAGGTCGACAATCCGGCCGACGGATCGGGGATCATGAAAGGCGCGTGCTTGACGCCGTAGAAACCCGGGCCGATGTACTCGCTGATGAACTGCTTTTCGCTGTCGCTGGTGTCGATGTCGCGGCCGATGTAAATGTAGGGCGGCGCGTTTTCTTGTCGCGGACCAAGCGTGCGAGCCACGGCGGCGCCCATGCTGGGCGCCTTGAGTCCCTGTGGAAACAGGTGGCCGGTCATCATGTAATACTGGGCCTTTAAGTGCACCGCGCCAAACTTGGTTTCGTTGGTCAGACTGCGCAGCACGGTGCCATGCTGCATGACCGAGGCCATGTTCTCCAGCCCCGTGCCCAGTCGCAGGCCGTCAACCGCGGTAGCAATGGACTCGCAGGTGCCCAGTAGCTCGCTGCCTTTCATGCCCGGCGTGAACGGGGTGTATTGCTTGGGATCCCAGGTGTCCGCCTGGGCAACGCCGCCGGGCAGCCAGATGAAAATCACCGAGTCCGCCGTGCCGCCCGAACCGACCGCCCGCTTGGCTTCCGCTGTCTTCACCGCGGCCTGCGCGTGCTCCAGGCTTCCGGCCACGCCCAGCGCCGCGCCGCAGCCGGCAATCGAGCGGGCAAGAAACTCGCGTCGTGGAATCGATGGGCTCATGGCTGCAAACGGTCTACTTGATGTATTGAAACTCGGGACTGCACACCAGCGCCCACAACATGTCCTTGAGCCCGTCTTCGTTCGAGCTTGCGGATTGCAAAAACGTGCGCCCCGCGTTTTTTTCGGCGACCGTGGCGGGCCGGTTCAGCACGGCGCGATACAGCCGATCGACGGCGCGGCGCGGATCCTTGTTGCCCGCGGCGTCGATGAACACGGCGCTCTGGTAGATTATGTCGTGTAGCTCGCGGCCGTTGAGCAATTCCAGGGCCTGAACCGTGGCGGCGTCATCCGGGCGGGCCGTGCTGACCTCATTGCGAGAGGCGGGACGGCCCAACGCTCGCGATAGCGCGGTGGAGCGCACGTCCAAAAACGCGCGCTCGGCCGGCACGAATTTGCCTCCCGCCGCGACACGGATGCTGTCCAACAACTGCTCGGCGGTCAGCCGCCGCAAGCTTGGAGAGCGAAAGTACCGCGGGGCGTTCTTGCCGCCGGCGCTGAAATGGTCCTCCAGCCCGGGATCGTAGCGCCGTTGGTAAGCCCGGCTGGTGAGAATCAAGCGAATCGTGTGCTTCAAGTCGCAGCCATGCTCGATGAAATCGTAGGCCAGCCAATCCAGCAGCTCCGGATGGCTGGCCGGCACGTCCGCGCGGAAGTCGTCGGCCGGTTCGAACAGGCCCAGGCCGAGATAGCGCTTCCACAGCCGATTGACGATTGTCCGCGCGAAGCGCGGATTGGCCGGATCGACGATCGATTGCGCAGCCAGGTGTAGTCGCCCTGGCAAGTCGGCGGGCACGCTTTCAGGCGCGCCAGGCAGCTCAAAGGGAAACTTCGCGGCGATGCGGTGACCGCTTTTCGCCTCGCAACGAATCCGCTCCAGGTCCTCGATCGTAAACAGCCCGGCAAATGCCAGAAACCGATCCTGCGGCCACTCGGCATTTTCGAAGTGATCGTGGCAGCTTGCGCACTTCATGCCGGTGCCAAGAAACACCTGTCCGATGTTGGCCGCGGTTTGCAGCGTGGCGGTGTGATCTTCGTTGCGGACATACTCGATGGCGAACTTGGAACCCAGCACGTCCTCGCTCTCGGCCCGTTTCCGCCGGGGCATGGCGGGGTCGATCAGCTCGGCCACCATCACGTCAAAGGGCCGATTGTTCTCAAAGCTGGCCAGCAGCCAATCGCGATAGTTGCCGTGCGTCAGGATGCCCCCCTGAGCGCGAACGCTTTGGCTCGCCAGCGCGTCTTCCCAAAACGGCGCCCAATGGGCGGCGTAGTCGGCATGACGCTCAAGCAATTGATCGATCAGCTTTTCTCGCTTGGCCGTGCCGCCGCTCGACAAGAAGCGGTTGGCCTCTTGCGGCGTGGGAATGACGCCGATCGTGTCCAGATAAATGCGCCGCAAAAATGTGGCGTCGTCGCACAATTGCGGCGAAGATTTGTCGGTCGCCGCCGGCCAGCTTTTGACGATGAAGCGATCGATCGGATGCGCGCCCTCGCCCTCGATTTCAGGCGGCTGGGGCGGCGCGGACAGTTGGGCAAAGCGTTGGCCGCGCCTGAGAACGAGCGCTTGCTCGGCATCGGCTGCCGGCGCCGCAGCCGCGTCAGCGCCTCGAGGCTCTGCCGCAAACAGAGCCTGCCGGCTAAGCGCGAGCGCGGCGGCAAGGCTCACGCAGACAACCAGCGACGACAGGTGAAAAGATCGCAGCAATTTGGCGCGCCCCCAATCGCATCGCGGATTAGTCTGTTCCCGCATGCCGTGGACTACCGGCCAGATGTCATTTAGCGAGCGTTGTTGTAGCTCGGACCGTTGATGTCCGAGTCAGCGATGATCTCGTGACGAAAATCCACTTTGGGAAGAGCTTTGCCGTCGGCCCCTTTGACCGTGTGGGGCACGTAACGCACATAGGTCTTTTGCAGGGGATCGTAAAACCGGTCCCCCTTCTGAAAGATAGGTCGATATTCGGTGATTTCTCCAAACCACGGCGGCCCGACCACCTGGGCCGGAATCCAGTGCCCCTTGCCACGCCCGTCCAGCAAATAAAACTCCGGATAATCGTGTCCCTCGACCCAAACGCTGCGGGCCGGAATGCCAGAGAGGCGGCACAAGCCGACGAACAGCGCGCTCATTTCCTCGCAATCGCCGCAACGGTTTTCAATTGCATACAGCGCGCCGCGAAAGTCGCCGTTTTCGAACTTCACGTTGTCGCGCGTCCAGCTCCAAAACGTCTTGATCGTGTCCCAGGGGCCGACGTCACCGCTTTCCTTGCGGAGCAGATCGGCCAGCTCGATCATCTTGGGATCCTTGGTCTCCAAGCCCGGAGCGGCGCCGGCAAGCTGATCCCTTAACTCCGTGGGATTGCCGTGCGGCATTTTCAGTTCCTCGCCCGGCAGCAAAAACTTGGTGCGCCAGCGCGTGATCTCATACAGCCGCTCGACAAAGGCGCTACCTCCTTTGGGAATCTGTGGCACCTGAAATTTGATCAGCGCCGCCTGCCCTTTGAGGATCTGCTCGCTGCACTTCGCCTGCGGACTCATCTTCTGGCTGATCAGGCGAACTTGCTGCTCGGGCCAATCCATCGGAATCGGGCCGGTCGCCACCACGCTTTTGACCGCGCCGTCCGGAGCGTCGATCCGGATCACAACTTTCAGCCGATAGGTGCGCGGATCGGCCAGCTCCAGGGCCGGATCGGGCGCGGCGAAGCGGTTCTTCACCGCGGCGGCCGGTGGTTCGCCCGCGGTTTCGTTCGCTATTTCCTTGCGAGCGCTGAGTGTCGCTGCCTTGCTGTCCACGGTGTCCTCAACGACCTCCTCGGCCTGCAAAGCGGCAGATGCCGCGACAGCGATCCCAAGCAATACCGTTCGAGCGAGCCAAAGATGTGTCGACATAACCCAAGCCAAGGGACCGGAGGGGGCGACGCAAGCAGCGTTGTTAATATGGTTAGTATGTTTGGTTTGGGTAAGATTGTCAAAAAATGACAGCGGATCGCCCGAACCCCAAATCGATATAAAGAAAGGCTTTATAAGCGTTGCCGATGCCTACTTGGATCCCAGGCTGGCCGTGATTTCCTCGGGACTGAGGCCGGCCGACCAGGCAGCCGCCACCGCCGCCAGCAGTGTCTCGACGCCGCGCTCGCTGGGCAGAATTGTCAGAATCGTTTGCTGCTGAGCATCCGCCAGGACAAGACTGTCTGACCGCGCGAATACGGCCTGGCCGCCGGCGCGCAAATGTTCCTGAAGGGCTGGATCGTCTTCCGCGGTGGCAAACAGGACCAGCCGCCCGGGCGACTTGGCGGCAATGAGTGCACCAAGCGGTTCGCCGGCTTTCATCACCAGCGCGCCCTCGGGCAGCACCATGTCGGTAAGTCCGCGATGCACGAGCGCGCGTTTTGCCGGGGTCTCTCCCTCCTCGAGGTCTAATTTCACGCCCTCGCCGACTTCGGTGGCGACGGCAACCAGGCAGCGATCGAAGCCCAACCCTTCTTCGGCAATGCTCCTCAAGGAAACTTCCAACACCGCGATGTCAGCGCGCGGGTCGAGCAGCACGCCGCGGGCTGCGTCCGCGCCGCGACAATCGCCGCGGCGCGTGAGCACTCTCCCGACAAACGTGCCTTCGGCACTCGTACTGGCGACGGTGCGCGCCTTCGAGGACAGCACGTTCGTAACCAGCGCGGCAACTTCGGCCGTGTGGGCATGGCCAGTCACCGCGATGATAGGAATGCGGCCGGTCTCCCCCTCGGCAAACAGCGTGGCGATGATCACCTCGCCCACCGGACGCGGCTGACCTTTCTCGGGCCAGAGGTGCATTTGCAAGCCCGGACCGGCATTGACTTCGATGATCATGCCCGACTGCTCTTCGAGCGGTCGGCTGATATCCTCGGCGATGACGTCGATGCCGGCAACGTCCAGGCCCACGACGCGGGCCGCCAGCTCGGCGTGAGCGGCCACCTGGGGATGCACAATGTCAGTCACGTCCTCGGCCAGGTTTCCGTTGCGCTGGATCATCAACTTTTCGCCCGAGGCCGGCACGCTGTCCAGCGTATGGCCTTGATGCTTGAGCAGCAGCTGCACGACGGGCGTTCTTTCCACGCGCGCCAGCGGAAAGGTCAAATCCTCGCCGCGGCGGGGATCGGAATTGATTTGCGATTCGATCAACTGCCAGACAGTTTGTTTGCCGTCGCCGGTGACGAGCGCCGGCTTGCCGCGCGTGGCGGCGACCAGCTTGTGATTGACCACCAGCAAGCGGTGCTCCGATCCATGAGCTTCCTGTTCGATCATCACCGAGTTGCCGAAGGGAAACGCGGCGTGATATGCCGCTTCGATGTGTTCGCGGTGACTCAAGCCGATCACGACGCCATCGCCCTGATTGCCATGCTGGGGTTTCACGACCACGGGAGGGCCGATTTCCAGCGCCGCCTGCCAGGCATCGGCGGGATCGGCCACGATCCGGCCCTGAGGCACGGGAATGCCCACCTCGGCCAGCAGCTTGCGGGTAAGTTGCTTGTCGCGCGAGACGGATTCGGCCACAGCGCTCGTGCGGTCGGTTTCAGCGGTCCATACGCGGCGCTGAAGGGCACAATGGCCAAGCTGGAGCAGGCAGCCGTTGTTCAGACGGCGCACCGGAATACCACGTTTCGCGGCCGCCACGAACAGGCTCTTAGTGCTCGGCCCCAGGCCGACGTCATCCAAAAGCAATCGCAACTCGCGGACTGCGCCGGAAACGTTGAAGGGGCGATCATGTACGGCCGCCAAAAACAGCTTCCGCCCCACTTCCAGCGCGGCCCGGGCAAGCGCTTCGTCCTCATACTCGACGGCCACGCGAAACAAGCCCTCCTTGAGCGTCTCTCTCGCGCGCCCGAAGCCAAACTCGACGCCGGCCAAGCTCTGTAGTTCCAGCGTGATGTGCTCGAGAATATGGGCCGGATAGGTGCCCGTCCGCAGCCGCTGGAAAAAGCCGCCGCGCTCGCCGATGCTGCAGCGGTGCTCGATCATTCCCGGCAGCCAGGACATCAGCCGGTCGTTGAAGCCCGGAATCGAATTCGAGGGGGAATCCTTCAAGTCCCCCAGTTCCACCCAGGCTTCGAGGACTGGAAATCGGGCCCAGATGTTTGGCCCCCGCAAGGCCACGATTTTCACGAATTCCATTATCTCTCCCAGTGGCGGATCGGGATCCCCTCGCAGTCGGCAAAGAAGTATATCTGGTCTAAAATAGACGGGGTAGCGGCGCCACGTGCGACCAGCGATTGCTAGCGTCTTTTCTCAAGGTGCGACTTTTGGAACAGCCCATCGATCATGGCCAGCGGGTGCCACTCCAATGGCAGCGACAGATTTCCGCCGCGCTTGAGCCCGGCGAGATCGTGGTCGCCTGGTTTTTGAGCGATCTCGACCTGGAGCTGCACTACGCGGAAAGCGTGCTGGTGCTGACCAATCGGCGGCTGTTCGACTTCGCGCCGCAAACTGCCGGCGGAGCCACTCCCGGCAACGGTAAGATTGTCCGCTCCTGGCCCGTCGAAACCATCACCACGCTCAAGGCAGCCGACCGCGGCGGCCTGGGCTTGATCGAGCTCGAGGGTCCCGCGGGCCGCATCGCTCATTGGCGCTATACCGTGCAGCGGGCCGCCGGGGCGCATCGGCTGTCTCAAAAGTTGGATGAAGTCGCCCGAGGCGAAGGCCAGCCGGACGAAGCCTGGGACGAAGCACTCGACGAAGAACCGATCACCGCGGCGCCCACGGCCGGCGCGCTGCTGCGCCTGTTGAGCTTCACACGGGCCCGCGCCGGATTGATGTTCTTGGGCTTTTTGTTGACCTTGGCCGCCACGGCCGCGGCCCTGGTGCCACCCTATCTAACAGCCCCGCTGACCGACTTGCTGACACAAGCCAATCCCAACGTCGAAAACCGCATGGGGCTGGTCGGCTGGTACATCGGCCTGATCGCGGTGGCCGCCGTGCTCACGTGGATTTTGACCTGGGGGCAAGGCATCGTCATGGCCTGGGCCAGCGAACGGATCAGCGCGGATCTGCGCAATTACACGTATGCCCACCTGCAACGCTTGTCGCTGGAATTTTTCGGCGCCAAGCGCACCGGCGATCTGCTGTCGCGGATCAGCACCGACACGGAACGGATCTGCTATTTTCTTTCCGATAACCTGGTCGATTTTTCCACCGACGTGCTGATGATCATCGGCACCGCCGCGATCTTGCTGTGGTGGAATCCGGTGTTGGCGCTGGCCGCGCTCTTGCCCTTTCCGTTCATCGCCTGGCTGGTTTACTTTGCCCGCAACCACATGCAGCGCGGCTTTCAGCGCGGCGGCCGTGCCTGGGGGGAGATGACCAGCATCCTGGCCGATACGATTCCCGGCATCCGCGTGGTCAAGGCCTTTGCCCAGGAGAATCGCGAGGTCGAGCGATTCCGCCGCGCCAACGATCACATCGTGGCCGCCAACGATCGGGTCAACATGGTGTGGACCTTCTTCTGGCCGATGATCGTGCTGCTCAATCAATTCGGGCTGCTGATCGTGTGGGCCGTGGGAGCCTGGTTGTTGTATCACGGGCGGATCACGTTCGGCGTGTTGACGGGTTTTCTGCTCTATATCGGCCGCTTCTACACGCGGATGGAATCGATGAGCCGGATGCTCTCCAACACCCAGCGCGCGGCCGCCGGCGCGCAGCGGATTTTCGAAATCCTGGACCGGGTACCCAGCGTGCCGGAGCCGGTCGACCCCATTCATCCCGGGCGGTTGCGGGGCGAGATCGAGTTTCGCAATGTCACGTTTCGCCACGGCAGCCGCCCCGTGATCGAGCAATTGAGCCTCACGATCAAGCCCCAGGAAATGATCGGCCTCGTCGGCCCGAGCGGCGCCGGCAAGAGCACGCTGGTGAACCTGGTCTGCCGTTTCTACGACGTGGCCGACGGCGCGATCCTGGTGGATGGCGTCGACATCCGCTCGTTCGCGGTCGAGGAATATCGCCGCCGCATCGGCATCGTGCTGCAGGATCCGTTTCTGTTCTATGGCACTGTGGCGGAAAACATCGCCTACGGAAAGCCCGACGCCTCGCGCGAGGAAATCATCGCGGCCGCCAAAGCCGCCCGCGCGCATGAATTCATCCTCCGCTTGCCTTTGGGCTACGACTCCCTGGTCGGAGAACGCGGGCAGTCGCTCTCAGGCGGCGAGCGGCAACGGGTCTCAATCGCCCGGGCGCTGTTGATCGACCCGCAGATTCTGATTTTAGACGAGGCCACATCATCGGTCGACACCGAGACGGAGCGCGACATTCAACTGGCGCTCGACCACCTGGTGCAAGGCCGCACGACCATTGCCATTGCCCATCGACTGAGCACGCTGCGCAAGGCCGATCGGCTGGTCGTGCTGGAACGCGGGCAGATTGCCGAGACGGGCCAGCATGCCGAACTGCTGGAAAACGAAGGGGTTTATGCCCGGCTGCACAAGGCCCAGCAAGAGCACTTGCGCGACTGAGAGCTTAGCGCAGTTGGGCCGGTTTGACCAGCCAACTGCGCGTGCCGATCGTGAGATAGATCGAGTCCTCGCGGAGCCGGGCGCACATCTCGGACAGAAAGCGCAAGAACTCGCGGGCCTTCTTTTTTCCGGAAAACGACACTTCGTAGCGCTGGTGCGAGTCGGTAAAGACTTTTTGCCCGTCGGGCCCAGTCCATTTACCGCGGATGTGGCTCTCCTCGTGGGTCAATCCGCCGAACTTCTGCAGGAAGAACTGATCGAACATCTGGGTGGGTGTCAGGCCGTCGAGCCCGAACTGGGGATCGTCCATTTTTTCGGCAGGCACGTAGAACACGGCGATCCGGCCCAGGGGGATCAGCAAGTCATAATCGGAGTGTCGGACTTTGCGACGTTTCATGATCGAAATAGCATGGTCGGCGGGGCCTTCAATACAATGGAACTCGTTACAGAAGGATACGTCACCGCTCTCTAGCCCCGGCCCCCCTCGCAGCAGGTTTCGCAGATCGTGTGGCAGGCCGAGCACTGCAATTTGCCGCGAATTTCCAGCAGTTTGCCGCCGCACACCGGGCATGCCGGCCGGCACACGGCGTCTGTAAGCTCGCCATCCACCGGCAACGAATCGCTCATGGCGCGGCGCCGTTCGATCAAGAAAAGAAAAATTCAATCAAACACAAAACCGCTAGGCATCCTATCGGCTCGCGCGCGTCGGTCAAGGCATTGGCGAATTGCCCCGAGATCGCCAGGCGAGGGCTTTGTCGATCGATGGCTCCAGCGGGTAAAATAAAGCTGGAGCAACCCCCAAGGTGCCTCCCATGAATCCTCGAACCACCACGGCGATCTTCGCGGGCTGTTGCCTCGCGACCGGCAGCCTGGCGTACGTGCTCGACTATCGCAACGCGGCCATCGCGGCCGGCGCCGCCTTGATCATCGCCATCGTCGTGTGGATCATGACGACTCCCCGCTCGTAAGCGTCGCGGGCAAAGGCGAATCCTTCATTCTCGCGAATCTCATGTCGATCCGACTTTCCAATATCCGCATGGGCATCGACGAGCCGGAGCTGAGCCTGCTGGGCCGCGCTGCCCGCGCGCTCGACGTGCCCGCGAGCGAGATCGATCGCTGGCGAATCCTGCGCAAGAGTTTGGATGCGCGCGACAAATCGCAAATCGCTTACGTCTATTCGCTGGAAGTCGCGCTGGGCGAGGGAGAGGATCGCTTGCTGCGCGCAAGCGCGCGGCGGCCCCGCGGCATCCAGGCCGAGTCCTACCTCGAGCCCCCCTTCGAAATGCCAGCCCCCGGCGGCGAGCCCTTGGGCGACCGCCCGATTGTCGTCGGTTCTGGGCCCGCCGGCGTGTTCGCCGCGTACTTTCTCGCCGAACAGGGCTATCGGCCCATCGTGCTCGAGCGCGGCAAACCGGTGCGCGAGCGAATTGCGGACATGCGCGTCTTTGATTCCGGCGGCCCGCACGATCCGGAGAGCAACTACTTGTTTGGCGAGGGGGGCGCGGGCACGTTCAGCGATGGCAAGCTGACTTGCCGCAGCACGGGACCTGACGTGCGCCGGGTGCTGGAGCTGTTCGCCGAGTGCAAGGGGAAGCCATCGATCCTTTACGACCACCGGCCGCACCTGGGGAGCAATCGCCTGCCGGCCGTGGTCAAAGCGCTGCGGCAGCGGATCATTGCCCTGGGAGGAGACTTTCAATTCAATTGCCGGCTGGAAGATTTGGATCTGGCCGACGGCGCCATTCGCGGGCTGGTCACCAGTAGCGGGTATCAGAAAACCTCGGTCGTCGTTTTGGCCATAGGGCACAGCGCGCGGGATACCTATGAGATGCTATTTCGCCGCGGGGTGCCGATCGTGCAAAAGCCCTTTCAAATCGGGCTGCGGATCGAGCAGCCACAAGAGCAGGTCAACCGCGTGCAATATGGACTCACCCGGCTGGAGGAAAAACTGGGGGCGGCGGACTATTCGCTGGTGGCCCGAACGGCCCAGCCGGTGTTCACGTTTTGCATGTGCGCGGGGGGCTATGTGATGCCCAGCGTCTCCGAGCCCGGCCATTTTTGCACCAATGGCATGAGCCTCTCGCGGCGCGACTCCGAGTTCGCAAATAGCGGGCTGATGGTCACCCTGGAGCCGGAGCACTTCGGATCGTCCCACCCGCTGGCCGGCATGATGCTGCAACGCGAGTATGAAAGCCGGGCGTTTGCGGTGGGTCGGGGCGAGTTTTTCTGCCCGATCCAGGGTGCGGAAGACTACCTTCGCGGCCGCTTGGACATTCGGCAGTGGAGCTCCAGTTATCCGCGTGGGGTAATTGGCGCAAAGCTTAACGAGCTGATCCCCCCGAGCGTCGCCCGCGGAATTGCAGACGCCTTGCCGGTGCTCGATCGGCGTTGGCGCGGCGAATTCTTGCGAAACGCCACGCTGGTGGGACCCGAGTCCCGCGGCAGTGCGCCGGTGCGATTTCCGCGCGACGCAAACAGTTGCGAGAGCGCGGGACCGCGGGGGTTGTATCCCGTGGGAGAGGGCGCCGGTTATGCCGGTGGTATCGTCAGCGCGGCGCTCGATGGTCTGCGGGCGGCCAAGAGCATCATCCGGCGTTACGCGCCGCTGACGGGTTAGCGTCGTTGCGATAAGGATCGACTACGTCGACGCGATTGATGACGTGCTCGACTCCTTCCACGCGTAACACAATCTGTTCGGCAAACTGCTTGAGCTGGCCGTAAGGGACTCTCCCGCGAAGCGTTAGCACTCCGGCGCTAAACTCGCAGCGGATGTTTTTCAGAAAAAAGTAGGGGCTCTCCCGCAACCGGCGTTCGGCACGTTCACTGATCGGGCTGGCGCCGGCGGGAACAATCGGCAGAATATCGTTCATGCTCGTTCAGAAGTTTCAGGAGGAATCATCCCGGTATTTGCCGCGCGCGTCGCTTTGCACTGGCCAAGGCGAACTCCGCAGTTTATCGGCCGGGCCGGAGCGCAAAATTCAGTGCCGGCTTTCGCGTTGAGTCATTTCCCCACGATTGATGATCTGTCAAGCGCTGAATTGGTTGTTTTCAATGGGGTGTCTGCTACCATGAAAGCTGGGGGCTTGAGCGGCTTTTCGAATCGTTGCTTGACGTGCTTGTGACCGGCCAAATCCGGTCGGATCGACGGGCCCAAAACTTTTCCGCCAAGGATGGTACGACGGCTATACCACCACAGGGGCGTCGCTTCTTGGCCACTACCGAACCGATTCCCGCATCCGCTTCGCTCGGCGATCGCGTCCGCTCCTTGCGGCTGCCTCCCGAGCCCGAGCCGGGCATCCTGAAGCGCAAGAGCATTTGGATCGCGGTTTTCGTATGCGCGCTTAGCGCCGCCGTCGTGGCCTGGTTGGCGCAGCGCAACACGACCGCCGCTTCCACCGAAAGCGCGCAGCCGCCCGGGCAACTCGCGCCGCCCAAGACCCAAGCCGCCGTAGCCGAGGTGGGCCAAGTTGCGCTTGAGTCCAAAGGCTACATCACGCCGGCCCATCAAATCCTGATCAGCCCCAAGGTCAACGGCATGGTGATGTCGCTGAACTTCGAAGAGGGGCTGCGCGTGGCCAAGGGAGATGTCCTGGCCGAATTGGAAAGCGTTGACTATCAGGCCGACGTCAAGCGGGCCGAAGCCATGCTCGAAAGTTGCAAGCAAAAACTCTTAGAGCTGACGCGCGGCTACCGTCCCGAGGAGATCGCGGCCTCGAAAGCCGAATTGGCCGAAGCCCAGGCTCAGCGCGAACAATTGTATTCCGACTGGAAGCGAAACGTGAATCTGCGCGGCAACAAGACCGTGACCGAGCGCGACTACGAGCAATCGGAAAGCCAGTTCAAGGCCATGGACCGCCGCGTGGCGAAGCTGGGCCACAACTTGAAGCTGATGGAAGACGGGCCGCGCGTCGAAAAAATCGACGTCGCCCGCGCCGAAGTCATGCAGGCCGAGGCCGATCTGGCCAAAGCCCGCTGGCGACTGGGCAACTGCACGATCACGGCGCCGATCTCGGGCACGATTTTGAAGAAGAACGCCGAAGTGGGTAACGTGGTCAATCCCGTGGCATTCAATGGCTCGTTCAGCCTGTGCGAGATGGCCGACCTCTCCGACCTGGAAGTCGATCTCTCGATCCAGGAACGCAACGACCTGGCACGCGTCTACAAGGGGCAAAAGTGCAAAGTGCGGGCCGAAGCCTTTCCGGATCGCGTCTACGATGGCGTCGTCTCGCGGCTGATGCCGATTGCGGATCGAGCCAAAGGCGCCGTGCCGGTGCGCGTTAAGGTCCAAGTTCCCGCCGAGGAAGAAGGGGTTTATCTCAAGCCCGAAATGAGCGCGGTCGTTTCATTTCTCAAGTAGGGTAGCGCGCGATCTCCTGCGGCGGCTCGCCGCGTGAATGGGCCGGAGAAGTTTCATGCAGTCGGATGAACCGATTGTCCGCGTATTCGGGGTCCACAAATTCTTCACCCGTGGCAGCGAGCAGGTCGACGTGCTCAACGACCTGAACCTCGACGTGCCGGAGGGCGAATTCCTGGCACTGATGGGCCCCTCGGGCTCGGGCAAGACCACGCTTTTGAACCTGATCGCCGGCCTCGACCGACCCAGCGAAGGGGAAGTCTGGGTCGGCGGACAATTGATCTCGCAGTTCTCCGAAGCCCAGCTTGCCCGCTGGCGCACGCGCAACATCGGCTTCGTCTTTCAATTTTATCACCTGCTGAGCGTGATGACCGCCTATGAGAACGTGGAGCTGCCGCTGCTGCTGTTGCCGCTCTCGGCCTCGCAACGCAAGCGCCAGGTGAAGACCGCGCTTGAACTGGTCGGACTGAGCAATCGCGACAGCCACCGCCCGGGGCAGCTCTCCGGCGGCCAGCAGCAACGTGTCGGCATTGCGCGGGCGATTGTCACCGATCCTGCCCTGATCGTGGCCGACGAGCCCACCGGCGACCTGGACGCCAAGAGCGCCGACGAAATCCTGGACCTGATGTGCGAGCTGCGCGACGCGGTGCAAAAGACCATCATCATGGTCACGCACGACGCCCACGCGGCCAGCCGCGCGCATCGGATCCAGCACTTGGAGAAAGGCCGCCTTGCGCACAGCGAGATTGGCATGCGCTAGAAGGGAAGCGTCTGGTGTTCAAGTACTTCGCCCTGATCGTCAAGAATCTTCGCCGCAACGTGCTGCGAACCACGCTCACGGCGCTGGGCACGATGGTGCTCGTGTTCGTCGTCACGTTGGTGTGGTCGATCCTGTCGCTGCTCGATTCGCTGGTCACCGAGAAGAATTCGAACTTGAAGGCAATCGTTACCGAGCGCTGGCAGATTCCCAGCCAGATGCCCTTCTCCTATGCCGATCCGCTGGGCGACGGCGCTGCCCGTAACCCGGGCGACGTGCGGCCGGAAGACTCCATGACCTGGCAGTTTTTCGGCGGCGCGCTCTCGCCCGAGAAGCGCAGCCGCGAGGACCTGGTGTTTGCCTTCTGCATGGAGCCGAAGAAGCTGGCCACGATGATGGACGACCTGGACAATCTCTCTCGCGACGAGGCCCGCCAACTTCAGGATCTGATCAAGAAGATGGAGCTCAACCGGCAGTCGATTGCCGTGGGGCGCGAGAAGCTGGCGCAGATTCACAAGCAGGTGGGGGATCGGATCAAGCTCTACAGCATCAATTTCAAGGATATCGACCTGGAGCTGGACATCGTCGGCCAGCTTCCCCCAGGCCGCTACGACCAGACGGCCGTGATCAATCGCGACTATCTGAATGAAGCCCTGGATGCCTATCCGCGCACGCACGCGGGCAAGAAACATCCGATGGCCGGCAAGAGCCTGAACCTGGTTTGGGTCCGCGTGGCCAACACCGAGGAGTTTTCCAAGGTGGCCGATCAGATCGCCAATTCCCCACTGTTCAGTGATCCCGCCGTGAAGTGCGAAACCGCCTCCTCCGGCATCGCCTCATTTCTCGAGGCTTATCGGGATCTGATCTGGGGCATGCGCTGGCTGTTGTCGCCGGCGATCCTGGTGACGCTCTCGCTTGTGATTTCCAACGCCATCAGTATTAGCGTGCGCGAACGGCGGCTCGAGATGGCCGTGCTCAAGGTGCTCGGCTTCCAGCCAGGGCAATTGCTGCTGTTGGTCATGGGAGAGGCGCTCGTGATTGGCGTGCTGGCCGGACTGGCAAGCGCCGGCGCGACGTATTGGGTGGTCAATGAGTGGATCGGCGGCGTCAAGTTTCCGATCGCGTTCATCCCGGTGTTTTTCATCCCGGCCGACGCGTTCTGGTGGGGTCTGGGCATCGGCTCGATCACTTCGCTGGCCGGCAGCATCATGCCCGCCTGGAACGCGCGCACGGTGAAGGTCTCGGAAGTGTTTTCCAAGGTCGCGTAACCATACATTCATGCTGCTGCTCGACCGACAGATTGGTTGCGGACTGCCGCTGGCCGCCGGCTGGCCGATGAGCCGCGGCGCCACCGTTTGGTTGGCGCTGGTGACCAGCGTGTTTCTGATCTGGCTGGTCGCCGGCCGGATTCCGCTGAGCTACAACGTCCGCAATCTTGTCGTGCGTTGGCGGACCACGCTAATGACGGGGCTGGCCTTCACGCTGGTGATCGCGCTGCAGACCGTGATGATGGGTTTTGTCGCCGGCATGAACAAGCTGACCGAAAGTAGCGGCCAGCCGGCCAATGTCATGGTGCTTTCCGACGGCGCGCTCGACGAGTTGGTCAGCAACCTGGGCGTCCGCGATTCGGCGGACATCAACCTGCACCCCGGCGTGCTGCGCGACGACAGCGGCGAACCGTTGGCCAGCCGGGAAGTCTATCTGGTGGTCAATCAACCGTTGCCCACGGCGCCGGGCCAGCGGCAACGCCGCCGCTTTACGCAGGTCCGCGGCATCGAAGATCCGCTGATGGCGGCCCGCGTTCACGCCCTGGAACTTTACCCCGGCAGCAATTGGTTCTCGCCCGCCGGCGTGCGAGCATTGCCGGGCGCGGACGGAAAAATGCAGGAACAGGCGGTCGAAGCCGTGCTGGGCGAAGGAGTGGCCGGGCAACTGGGACAGGATCGCGGCAAAGAGCGGATTGAAATCGGCGAGACCTTCGACCTCGGGCCGCGCAAATGGATGGTCGTGGGCATCATCAACAGTGCCGGCTCCACGTTTGGCTCGGAAATCTGGGCCAAGCGATCCCTGGTCGGTCCGATGTTCGGCAAGGAGGCCTACTCTTCAATCGTGCTGCGCACGGCTGGCGCCAAGGAGGCGAAGTTCCTGGCCGATGATCTGACCAAGAACTTCAAGAAGACCGCCGTGCAAGCCCAAACCGAGACCGAGTATTTCGCCAAGCTTTCGGAAACCAACCGGCAATTCGGCTTTGCGATCAGCTTCGTGGCCATCGTGATGGCCGTGGGTGGAGTGTTCGGCGTGATGAATACGATGTTCGCCGCCATCAGCGGGCGGACCAAGGATATCGGCGTGCTGCGGATCATCGGTTTCGCGCCGTGGCAGATTCTGATTTCCTTCTTTCTCGAGTCATTGCTGATTTCACTGGCCGGCGGACTTTTGGGCTGCGCGATCGGCTACTTGACGAACGGCTGGACGGCCACCAGCATTGTCAGCGGCGGTCAGGGGGGCGGCGGCAAGTTTGTCGTGCTGGAGCTGGTCATTGGTGCCGACACGCTGCTGACCGGCTTGTTGTTGGCCCTGGCGATGGGCGCCGCCGGAGGACTGCTGCCGGCCTTTTCCGCAATGCGCCTGCGCCCGCTGGAATCCTTGCGATAGCTTTTGGAGCCGAGCAACCGCCCCATGACGAGCTACGATGGGATTGTGCTGGGCATCGGCGGCGTGGGGAGCGCGGCGCTCTTCCATCTGGCCAGTCGCGGCGCCAAGGTCCTGGGCCTCGACCGTTTTCCTCCGGGTCACGACCGCGGCAGTTCGCACGGCCAAACGCGCTTGATTCGCCAGGCCTACTACGAGCATCCCGACTACGTGCCCTTGGTTCGCCGGGCCTTCACGCTGTGGGGCGAGTTGGAAGCCCTCAGCGGCCAGCGGCTCTATCACCAGGTCGGCCTGTTGCAAATCGGTCCGGCTGCGGGCGAGGTTCTGTCTGGGGTGCGCCGTACCGCGCGGGAACATCAACTGCCGATCGAGAATCTTTCGCCCGAGGACTGCCGCGAACGATTCCCGGGGTTTCGCGTCCCCGACGATTGGGAAGCGATCTTCGAAACGCGCGCCGGCTATTTGTTCGTCGAACGCGCCGTGCTGGCGCACATCGAGCAAGCCGAGAAGCGCGGCGCGGAAATCAAAACCGGCGCGGCCGTGCGGCGCTGGCGGGCCGAGGCCCAGGGCGTGGTGGTGGAGACGGACGGCGAGACTTTTCGGGCCGACCGGCTGGTCATCGCGGCGGGGCCGTGGGCCGGCGAAGTGCTGGCGGGGCTCAATATCCCGCTGGAAGTCCGTCGCAAGCAACTTTTCTGGTGGCCGAACCCCAGCGGCGTCTACCACGCGGACCGCGGCTGTCCGGGATTCGTTTATGATCTGCCGCGCGGCTTCTTCTATGGAATTCCGGCCATCGACGCGCTGGGGGTCAAGGCCGCCGAGCACACCGGCGGCGACGTGGTCTCCGATCCGTTATCGGTCGATCGGACGTGCGATGAGTCCTCGCGGCGGCGCGTGGCGGAGTTTGTCGCGGAGTTTCTGCCCGAAGCCCTCAAGCGTCCGAGCGAGTTTACCACCTGCATGTACACCATGACGCGCGACGCGCATTTTGTCGTCGACCGCCATCCCGCTCATCCGCAGGTGGCGTTTGCCGCGGGCCTGTCTGGCCACGGCTTCAAGTTTACCTGCGTGCTGGGCGAGGCGCTCGCGCAATTGGCACTCGATGGGCACTCGAATTTGCCGATGGGATTTTTGTCTGCCGGACGACCAGGCTTGAAGGAGGCTTGAGCCTGACACTTGCTGTCTTCCACTAGCCCCTAGTCCCGGTCCCTAGTCCCCAGCCCCTTCATTCCGGCCTCGGCGGCGCCGCCGTGCAGTTTTTTTCTGAGCGTGGCGCGGTGAAGGCCCAGGCGATCGGAAGCGGCGGCCCGATTGCCGCGGGTGCTCTCGAGGACGACGTCGAACAGCGCCGGCTCCGCGGCTGACAAGAAGGCCTGGTAAATCTGGCCGCGCGCCTCGCCCGAGGCGATCTGCCGCTGGGTCCAGGCTTTCACGGCGGACGACAATTCCTCGAGCGGACGGTCGGAAGGGATCGGCTCGTCGTCCGGAGGCAAGTGATTCGCGGTGATGGCCGATCCGCGGGCCAGTAGCGCGCCGTGCTCGACGGCGTGCCTCAGTTGGCGGAGATTACCCGGCCAGGCGCGGCGGCACAACTCGTCGAGGGCGCGATCCGTGAAGCCGGCCGCGGGCTTTTGCTGACCAGCCTGTCGTAAAAAGTGTTCGGCCAAAAGTGGAATATCCTCGGTCCGCTCGCGCAGCGGCGGCAAGGCGATTTCGAAAGCCGCCAGGCGAAAAAACAGATCGCGCCGCAGCGCCTGCTCCGTTTCGGACCCGTGTATCGCGCGGTGCGTGGCCGCGATCACGCGAAAATCGGTCTGCGTGGCCACCATGCCGCCGACCGGCGTCAGCTCCTGCTGTTCCAGCACGCGCAACAGCTTGACTTGAACCAGCGGAGGAATATCGCCGGCTTCGTCAAAAAAAACGGTGCCCCCTTTCGCCAGCTCCAACAGGCCGGCGCGCGCGGTTTCGGCCCCGGTAAACGCTCCGCGCACATGGCCGAACAGTTCGCTTTCCACCAGCGTCGGACTGAGCGACGCCAGATGGATCGGCACAAAGGGTTTTTCGGCACGCCTGGAATGTCGTTGGATCGCCCGCGCGACAAGCTCCTTGCCCGTGCCGCTTTCGCCCGTGATCAGCACCGAGGCATCGGTGGGCGCGACCAGCGCGATCCGCTTGAAGACTTCCTGCATGGCAGCGCAGCGTCCCAGCAATTCTTGCTGCGGCCGCACGGGTTCAGCCGCCGAGGCAAGCTCGGCCGGCTTTCGTTCCATCAAGGCCCGATCGATGACGGCTGCCGCCTGCTCGAGATCGAAGGGCTTGGTCAAATAGTCAAAGGCGCCATTGCGCATGGCGGTGACCGCTACATCCAGATTGCCGAAGGCCGTAATCACGACAATGGGAATGTCGCCGGCGATCTGCACCATCCTTCGCATGGCAGTCAGGCCATCCATGCCTGGCAGGCGAACGTCGAGCACGACCAGCTCCGGCAAGTGTTGTTGGGCCTTTTCGAAGGCCTCTTCGGCCGAGGCGGCCACCGAGACCCGATGTCCGCTGTCGCTGAGCAGCCGCTTGAGGCCCCAGCAGATGCTCTCTTCGTCATCGACGATCAACACATTGCTCATCTTCGGACCTTCCTCAAGTGTCAAGGAACGCAGCGACCGACAACCGTTTCGACAGAATCTCGGGCGTCGATTGCGTCGCCCGGATCGTCCGCCACCGGGAAGTTTGTCCGCGGCTGCGCCGGCAAAGTAACTTCGAAGCAAGTCACGTCGCCTTGCAGATAGTGAAGCCTTCCGCCATGGGCCTCGGCGATCTGAGCGGCCACGGCCAGTCCCAGGCCGATCCCCTCGGGCTTTCCAGTGACAAACGGCTCGAACAATCGCTCCACGATCTCCGCCGGCGGACCCGAGCCGCTATCGAGCACGTGCACGATGAGCGCGTTGTCGCGGGCCGCCAACTCGATCCGCAGCCAGCCGCCGGGACCGGCCGCCTCGATGCCGTTGAGCGCCAGATTCAAGAGCAATTGACGCAACTGCTCTTCGTCGCCCCAAAGTTCCGGAAGTTCGTCCGCGATATCACAACTCAGCGTCACATTCCAATGGGCCAGCGAAGGGCCGACCAGGGCTTGAATGTCGTCGATCCACTGTCCTGGGTCGCAACGCCGCTGGTGGGGAGCGACCGCCTGGCCGGCAGCCAGAAAACGCGCCAGATGCGATTCGGTCATGGATAGCTGGCGCAAGGCCACTTGCAGGCAATCCTGCGCGATCTCTCGACATTGTCGGCCATGAAGTTGCACGGCCAGCCGCGCGCCCGTGGCGCTGTTGCGAAGCTGGTGCGCCAAACCGCCGCTAAGCTGACCCAAGAGCGTCAGGCGTTCGGCGCGCTTGATGGCGGTTTTCAGGGTTTCGAGCTGCTCGGCCAGGCTGTTCACCGAGATAACCAGGTCGCGCAATTCATCGTTTCGCGCCGGCAGGGGAATTGCCCGAAAGTTCCCCTCGGCCAAGGTGCCCAGTTGTTTTCGCAATTGAACAATCGGGCGACTGAATCGGGCGGCAATCAAGAAGGCCGCCACCACCACGACCGCCAACAGCAAGCTCCCCAAGAGCAGCGGCGGATAGGCGGCCTGCCAGCGGGCCTCGCGCAAAGCCGCCCGCGGATACATGATGTGCAGCAGCGAAGAACCGCCGTCTCCAGCGCGCGGACGCAGCGGCACGACATTATGAAAGTATTCTTCGCCGCGGACCTCAACCACGTCGCCCAGGCGGATCTCGGCATGGCCAACATCCGACGTTGCCGGTGGTGGAACGACGTTTTCAGTCCAACTGCTCGACAGAACCTTTCCCTTTTGATCGGTCAAGACAAACTCCGCGCCGGAAAGTCCGCGCGTTTGGCGAAGCACGGAATCGGTAAGCGGAAAGTTGGCGTCGAGCAGGGTCTGGGCCACTTCGTTCAACTGCCGCTCGATTTGCCGTTGGGTGCGGCCGGCCGCCAGGTAGGCGTCGAGCAGCGTGACGCCGATTACGACCAGCAGCATCGCGCCGGCGAATGGCAACAAAATCTGATATCGCAGCGGCCAGCGCATCAAGTGCCTCGGTCAGACGTCCTATTCCGCCCCAACCGCTCATCTTAGATGCTGGCGCCACTAGCGGCAACGAAGCGGTTAGCCGGCGTCGCGATCGCGGTCGACCAAGCGGCGCACTCGGCCGCGCCGCCCCGCTGCAAGCTGGCAAGGTTTGACCATTTCACCCGCTCGAACCGCCCGCCCGCGCCTTATGCTGGCAAGGGCCAAGCCAGGGGGATTGGACGATCTCGTCGAAACACCTTCGACTCGCGCGTCCCACTCTTCCGATTGTAAGAAAATGCGGGATCGTATCGTTCGTGTGCAATCAGCATTGTGAAGTGGACGGCAGGAGTGGGTGGATGAGATCCAAGCGACATAGCCCGGTCTGGCCTTACCTGGGAATCTTGGCATGCTTGTTCGTGCTGTGCATCACGGCGCCGCGCGCCTGGCATCGCATGGCTCGGCAAGATCCCGCCAGCCATGTGCCCCGGCGTGGTCAGTTCCCGCGGCGCGAAACGCGCGAGGCGGTGCGTTATGAAAAGCTCGAAGGCGATGAGCTGACGGCCCGCCAAGAGCTCGACGACGCCAAGCTCCGCGAGCCGCGAACCGCCGCGCCGCTGGAGGCCGCGCCGGCCGTTAAAGCGTCGCTGCGAGTTCGCCCCACGGAAACGCAACCGATCGCCGAGGCCGACTCGCCGCTGCCCCCCGTGCCGGAAGACTTGCCCCTGGTCGTGGCGCCCGTTTCCGAGTTTGCTCGTGAGGCTCAAGAGCCGCTCGAAGTTGCCGCGCGTCCCATGGCGCCGGCGGAGAAAAGCACTTCGGACGCGCCGCACGAGAAGCCACAGCCGGCCGCTGCCTCCGCTGCCGCGCCCGAGGGCAACGACCAGGCGGGGTTGGAAGTGGCCTCGCCGTGGCCGCTGCCGAAAACATTGCTCGAGCAATTGGACCTGCTGGCTCAAGAAGATCCCAATTCGCTTTGGGCTCAGCAGGCCGAGGACCTGATTCACGAGCTTTGCCAGGGAAGCACCGATGGTGAGACGGCGGCCCGACTGATCGAGCAGCTGCGCGAAACTGCCCAGCGCGGCGCCGCGGCCGTGAGCGTCGATCCGCCGCTTGAGGCTCAGATCGCACGCACGCGCTACGCGCTTGCGCGCTGGCTGGATGCGTGGGAGGCGAGCCTGTCGCTGGAGAAGCTCACGCCCGAGCAAACTTTGACGGGCGACGCCGCCGCGGGACTGTCGCGTTGCTTGGCGCAAATTGACGCGATGACTCGCAAAGCCGGGTCCGGCACGGCCTGGAGAGAATTTCTGCAATTGGAAAAGCTCAAGCAATTGGATCGGGACGATCCTGAGCAAACCGTTCTCGAGCGCCGGCAACTGGCGCGGACCGTGCTCGACCGCCTGAGTTCCAGCCAACTGTCGCGGGCCCAGAAAAAATTCATTCAGGAAGGACCGCTGGCCGACTTGCGAAAGTCGTTGCGCTGCTGGGCGGCCGAGGACGTTTCCGCCCAGCGGCTGCTCGTGGACCTCGAACAGTACGAGCGCACCCTGTTGCCGACCGATGCCCGCCGCGTGGCTGAGGACTTCCGCGGCCTGAGCTGGTCGTCGACGGCGGAGGCCCAAAAGCTCAGCGAGCATGTAGATACGCATTACCGCAACGCCAACTTGCGAATCGCGCTCACCGGCGCTCTGTTGAATCGCATGGTCCCGCAGCCGCAGGCGACGGAAGCCCCGGTGCGAGACACAGTTGTCAACGTGCCCGTGTATGGCACCAGCACGACCTTTACCAAGCTGTTCGTGCGGCTCGTGCCGGACCCCAGTCGCATTCGAATGGGCTTGGAGGCCAACGGGCTGGTGGCTTCCGACACCGTTTCCACCAGCGGACCGGCGACGCTCTACAATGAGGGGCAGTCGAGCTTTCTGGTGCGGAAACTGTTCGTCTTGGGACCCAATGGCCTGAGCATGTGGCCGGCCGTGGCCGAGGCGGAAAACAAGTTCAACTACTTGATTTCCTTGGAAACCGATTTCGACGGAGTGCCGCTGGTTAGCTCGCTGGTTCGCAACATCGCCCGCAATCAGTATGAGCAAGCGCAGGGAGAGGCGCGGCTGGAAGTCGAACAAAAAGTGGCTATCCGTGCCCGCGATCAATTGGACGCGGAAGTCCGCCCGCGGATCGTGAAGGCGGCCGAAAACGTGGAAAAGAAGCAATTGGCGACGCTCAAACGCTTGGGCATGGAAGCCGCGCCAATCGGTTTTTCAACCTCCGAAGAGCGGGTTGTGGCGCGAGTCCGATTAGGAACTCCCCAACAGTTGGGAGCCCACACTCCACGGCCGCGAGCGCCCTCGGATAGTTGGATGAGCCTGCAGCTTCACCAGTCGGCGCTGAACAACGTGCTCGAGCAACTGGATCTGGAAGGGCGCGAATTCGCCCTGCCTCAACTGTTCGTCTGGATCGGCCGCAAGCTCGACCGCCCGCAAATGGCGGAACTGGAAGATCTGCCCGAGGACGTGCACTTGACGTTTGCCAAGGAAAACGCCGTTCGCGTGCGCTGCCGGGGAGAACGCGTCGAAGTCACGCTGGCTTTCGCCGAGTTGACGCAGGGGCGCAAACGCTGGCGAGACTTCACCGTCCACACGCTCTATCAGCCCAGCGCGCAAGGACTGCAAGCCTCGTTCACGCGCGACCCGCAAAGCCCCATTTCGCTGGACGGGAAGAGCGTCAAAGGCAAGCCGGAGCCGGTCTTGCGGGCGATCTTTGCCAAGGTGCTCTCGCGCAGCCGAGACATCAACCTGCTGGATGAGTCGCTGACCTCGGACGAGCGGCTGCAGGGTCTCGAGATCACGCGGTTTACCGTCGACGACGGCTGGATTGGCGTGGCCTATTCGCCCGCGCGTGTGCGGAGCAACGTCGCGCGAAGGCCAAAATAGAGCCTGTTCGCGGCGGAACGAACCTGCGCGGCCGACGCCTCATCTAGACCGGATTCGGTTTTTGCCGTCTCAGCCAGATGTCCAAAATGACCGTCACGGCGATCATACCCGTGACCGCTAAAAAGCGGTTTCGCTGCAGCGAGGCTTCCACATTGTCGACGGTCGATGGCGGGCCGGCCCAAAAGCCAGCCAAGGTCAAAGCCAGCATCACGAGCAGCATACACCACAAGAGCTTGCGGCTGCCGGTCCAGCCACAGATGAACAAGGGAACCGGATAGAACAAGGCCTGGTTGAAATTGGCCGGCGAGAAGAAGTCCAAAAGCGCGATCGCCGTGACCAGCGGCAAGCAACACAGCAAGGCGAAGGTCGCGCTGAGTTGCTGATCCTGTCGCCGGACGAAGTCCGATAACTCTTCGTCCGCCTGATCCTCGTGCCATTGCTTCCAGACAAGAACCACCTTGGTCATCGCCGCCAGCATCAACACCACGACGGTGCGGTTGAACAAACGGTAGTCCCAAAGGGCCTGGTGTGTTTCAGCGGGATTGAACCAGTTCTTCAGAACAAAAACGCCGTAAGTCAGCGCCGCTAGTCCGGCGACCACCCTCCAGGCGCGGTGGGCCGGCAACGCGTCCGCCACCAGGATCATGGGCACGACATACAGCACGGAGAAATTGGTGAGCCTGATCAGGAAGTCAAGCGCGGCGATCCAAACCACCATCCCCAGGGCAAGCATGAACTGACGGTTCGTGCCGGCCCCTTCCAAGTAGCGGACTTGATGCCACTCGCGGGCGGGCTTGTCGGAGCCGAGGATTCGAGAAACCAGTGGACCGCTAAACAGCAATGATCGTGTACGAAAAACCATGCAGCCCCAAGACCCCATTTGCGTAAGTTGGCCTAGCTTCAAAGCTACCAGCCAACCGCTTAGCTAGCTGGATTAATTTTAACCACTTTGAGCGAAATCCTTCAAGACAACTTTGTTTTGCTGCGCGCTCGGCGGCCAGCGGGCTTTTTTTGACGCTTTCACGAGCCGATCGGCAGGATTTCGTCAAAGCGCACGGGATAGCTTGCCGATAATGCCGAAAAGATTGTTGGTACCGCCCACAACGAGGGCGGAGGATTTTTGTGCAAGCAAAGGAGTGCGGTATGTTTCGCCCCGCGAAGTGGATTGCATCACTTACCGTTGGCTGCTGGCCCTGGGCCGCGGTTGCTCCTGTGTGTGCCCAAGGGTTCACGCTTGATGAAGACCGGACTCCCTCGAGTGCCGCGGTCCGCGGTGAAAATCAAGACGTCAGTCCACTGGCCGACTACGTGGTCGAAATCCCCAGCGATGACGATGCCGATGATGTGCAGGATTCGGACCAGAATTCTGAGATGAACGCCGAGGAGGCGGAGCCCTCAGATTCAGCGGACGCCTCCGAGGAGCCGGCGAATGACGGCCACGAGGATCCGCGCGAGGAGGGTGCGGCTAGCGAAACGATCAAGGAACGCTTCCCCAATGGCTCGATCCGCATCGAACGCGAAGTGACCCAGGACCTGCAAGGCAACTACGTCAACCACGGTCTGTGGAAAATGCTGGATCAGCGCGGCAACCTTGTGTCGCAGGGTGAATATGAACATGGCCAGCGGAACGGCACTTGGGTGCGTTGGTATCGCAGCGCCACCGAGGCCGAGTTGCTTTCCAAGCTTCCCTATCAGCAGTTCGTTGGTCCGTTCATCTCACAGGGGACCTTCAAGAACGACGCGCTCGACGGCACGTGGATCATTTACGACGCCAAAATGCACAAGATCAGCGAATGGCACTTTGAAAACGGACAGCGCCACGGCCTTTCGACCTGGTGGTATCCCAACGGCCGCAAGATGCGGGAGATCCAGTTCCGCAACGGCGACATGGACGGCACGTTCCTGGAGTGGAGTCCCGATGGAAAGTTGAGCCTCAAGGACGTGTATGAAGGCGGCCGGAAGCTGGCGCCCAAGTTGAGCCATCATCAAGGCGGCGCCAAAAAATCGTCCGGCATGTACCTGATGGCTCGCGAGATCGAACAATCGCCGGACGACTGGTGGAATTGCAAACTGCGCACGACGACCAAGACCGGCAAGGATGAAAAGCACGGTCCCTGGACGAGCTGGCACGCCAATGGACAGGCTCAGCTCGAAGGCAAATACGAGCACGACGTTCAAGTCGGCCCATTCAGGTGGTGGCACTCAAACGGTCAGAAGGCCCTCGAAGGACAGTTTGACCAAGGCAAGCAGGACGGCGCTTGGACCTGGTGGTATGCCAGCGGCCAAAAGTCGATTCACGGCGAGTACTCGCACGGCAATCCCACCGGTCGCTGGACATGGTGGAAGGAGGACGGCAAGGTCGCTCAGAGTGCCGACTTGTCGCAGAGCGAGGGCGTAGTGGTTGACGTGCCGCGCACGCCGGAGCCGACTCCGCCCGCGCCGCGGATGAGCAAGCCCATTCCGCGCCAGCCTGTCCAGCGGCAGACGATCAAGCGCTAAGGCAATCGCCCGGCAGGTGAAAAAGCGATTTCACTCGAAGCCGTCCCAGAAATCTGGGACGGCTTTTTTCATGGAAAGATTGCAAAACATTCGGCGAAACCGCCTGAAAAATCCCCCTTGACCCCTGGGAGCGATTCCCATATTCTCCCGCCTCAACACTGAGCCGCCGATGAAATCAGCGGCAAATGAGCATTGAGCCGCCAATGAAATCAGCGGCAGAATGAGCACTGAGCCGCGGATAAAAAGCCGTGCCTGAGGATCAACTTTCCAGCACAGTGGGATCCGAAGCTTGGAATTCACGTGACTTGAAGTCGCGGCC
>JADMIO011482792.1_pt1 | contig 57594 bp, 50 predicted proteins | sample 8958161 | NCBI WGS metagenome assembly JADMIO01 (sample SAMN16585339, study PRJNA669376) | soil metagenome | isolation source: Crop rotation soil | place: USA: Cullars Rotation, Alabama | collected 2011 | reverse complement strand
GCCGCGACTTCAAGTCACGTGAATTCCAAGCTTCGGATCCCACTGTGCTGGAAAGGCTATGGGATTCCGGAGTGCAAAGTAACGGACCTCGGGTCATCAACGCTGACGGCTACGCAACTGTGCAGGGCTGAGGTGGGGCGTGCGGGTCCGGAGATGGTGAAGTCTTTGCAGCCCTCGGATTCCGTATGGCTTCGAGAACCAATCGAATAGCTGCCTTCGGCGGAAGGTTCGCGACGGCCTCGACCCCGGGGTAGAGGTTTGGCACGTCCCACTCCCGACTCCGGTGGAGGAAACGGACCGCTTCCCGGAGCGATAAGCCGTCGTGGATTGTCGCGCGGAGGGCCCGTTCAACGTCGCCGGGGCGAGGGATGGACCTTGCCGGATCAGCCCGCGTAACCAGTCTCCGCCACCCGAGGGCACGGAGGACTGGCGTGAGGATCAGGCTCGCGGCGAAGACGGCCGCCGGGACTATTGTGATCCAGATTTCAGGAGCCGAGAAGAGGACCTCCTTCCGGAGAAAGTCGCTCAACAGGACACCGACACACACGCCCCTGAGGACGAGGAGAAAAGTACCCCAGGACGTCAGGCCATTCGCATTCATAGGCTGGTCCAACTCGAGGGATGGGCCCCGGCATCTTCCATTCCCGGGCAAAATCGTAGCCGGTTCCAGGATTGCCGGGGGGAGACCGGACGGTCGGCCCGGAATGCGGTGGCCGTGCAGGGCGTTCGGACGCGCCGGCCGGCCGACGAGGAGTACCGACACGAGCGGGCCTTCGCGAGTCGGAGGAGCAACCGCCCCCAGCCTTCGTCGGCCACGGGCAGAAACGCCCGCCAGCTCTCTTTTGCGAACTGTTTGGCCTCGCGCTTGACGGTCCCGGTGGGGGCGCTCCGACACTCGACGTACCAGGTAAACGCGGCAAACTTCGCGGCGGCTTCCTTCGGCGACATGTCGTTTCCTCGTCTTGAATTGGCCTGCACCTGCGGGCCCACGCCACGGGGAGTAAGCAACGACCGTGCCGGAGGAAAAATAGGGTGAAGCCCGAGCTAAACCGTTGACGTTTCGATCCGGCCCGGGGAATGAATTGCCGGTCGGCATCGGGAAAGCGTGAGCCCTATCCGACACACGCTTCCCCGCCAGTGACAATATCGCACAGTGTCGGCCCGTGGATCCGGTGGAACGAGTCCTCGTTTCCTAGGATCGCCCGGGGGTTGGTTGGTCAGTTCGACTTTGGGTCAAGGCTTTCAGGAGCTGTCCCGCGAGTTGGTCTTCGGGCCGGAGCTTCACGACGGCTTCGAACTGCTTCGCCGCGTCCTGTGGGTAGCCGAGACACAGGTAGTGATATCCGAGCAAGAAGTTTGCCTCCGGGACCGTCGGATTGGCCCGCTGGTACGCTTCCAGGGAGCGGAGTTGGGCGGTGTACGCCGACGCGTCGGGGTAGAAGGACTTCATCGTCTCCCAGTTCCACCCCGGGCCGGCGGCGAGGACGGCGTACAGGCCCGCCGCGGCGGTCCGGTAGTCGTGTAGTGCGAACAAGCACAGGGCGCGGAATTCGTGCAGCACGGCGTCCGTGGGGAGTTGCGTCACGGCCGCGTCCGCCAGGGACAGGGCCTTGGCGTAGTCGCCCGCGCGGAACGCCGTCCGGGCGGCATCGACGGACTGCCGCACGTCGTCCGGGGCCGTCAACTGGATCGGAGTCGGCGTGGCGACACCCGCCATCGGCACGGGGGCCGGGGCGACGGGCAACGGCTGTGAGTAATCGAATACCGGGACCACGGTCGGGACGGCGACGTAGTACGGGTTGTGGTAGACGATGGTTTCCCCTCCACCCATCAGCCAGCCGAACGCCATCCCGCCGCCGAACCAGACGACCGGGTGGGTGGGCCAATAGGTCCAGTACCCGTGGTGCCACGTTTGGTGGTAGGCGTAGACGGGATGGTAGACCGGGGGCAAGTATCCCGTCGGGCGGTTGCCCCACGGGTACCCCGGCCGCAGTGGCGGGGCCATAACCGTACCGGCACCGACGGCGACCGGGCCCACATGAGTTGGCATGTTCGGCCGCACGACGGTGTCGGGCGGCGACACGGGTCGGACGGTCGGCACCGTCGGGTGGACGACAGGCGGTGTGCCGTGAACGGGGGGCGGGGTGTGGACGACGGGTGGCGCAGAATGAACGACCGGCGGATTGTGGACGACGGGCGGCGAAGTATGCACGGCAGGCGGAGTGTGCACGACGGTCGGCGGGTGCGGCACGAACCCCGGTCGGGCCCCGGGAGGCGGGCCGGAACGGCCCGGTTGTTGATCGACGCGGGCCCACATCATCTCGGCCGGGGCGTCGGACGACTGGCGGCGGAATCGGAATTCGACATCCGGCACCTGCTCGCCTCCCACGGTCCGTTCCTTCGAACTCCACACGTACCCGCCACCGCCGGTCATTTCATACTGGTTGATCGACGCTGCGGCGCGGCCGTCGCAGAGGACGCCCGTGACCTCGACGGTCCAGGTGTTTCCCGTCCGGGTCCAGCGGCCCTCTCCGTACCCGCCATGGGAATCGAAAAACCAGGATCGAAGTTGTCCGGTCGTCGGGTCCCACCCGATCCGTTCCGTCACGGTCACCGGGTCCTTCCCCTTCTCAGTCCCTGTCACCTCGAAGTCGAGGACGAGGAATCGGTCGCTCATGGCCAATCGACCGGCCATGCGAACCGACCCGGCGTCGTCGGTCCGGGCCCAATTGCCGATCAACCAATCCAATTGTCGCAGCTCCGCCTCGGCCGGTGGAGTCGCCTCCTCGCCGGACACGTCCCGGGCGGCGGCGATCATCCACTTCGCGTTTGTTTTCACGAAAACGGCCGTGTAACGGCGGCGACTCACCGCGCCCCCCGGTGCGGTTAACTCGGCCGTGCCGTCCAGAACGGCCGCGTCGAACCCCACGATCCGAATACTCGTGGCGGGGCACGCCAGCCGGTACCCTTGGAGCGTCTTCGCCCGCTCCGACAGTAGGGCCGATAGTTGTTTGCGGCCTTTCCACGCCGTCCCGTCCCCGGCCACGTAGTCCGCGTCCTCGGTCCAAAACGACGGGAGCGCGTCCCCGTCACCCCGATTGAACGCGGTGGAGTAGTCGGTCAGGAGTTGTCGGATCGACGTCTCGGCGTCGTCGCCCGCCTTCGGCGGCGACTGGGACATTGCGGAACACGCGGCGAATCCGACGGCGGCGGTGATCAGAAGACGGCTCATAGCCGTTACTCCGCAGATAGTGTCTTTGGGGGAGTGGGATGGCACGTAAAGGTTGCGATTATCGAGACGACTTGACCCGGTCCGCACACCCGACGCAATGACGGGCGTAGGGGACTGTGTCCAACCGCGTGGACGGGAGGACGCGGCCGCACGCCTCGCACCGACCGAACGTACCCTTGGCGATTCGATCCAAGGCCGCGGTCGCCTCGGCGAGAAGGTCGGTTTCGTTCCCGAGCAGGGCGAGGGTGACGTCTTCTTCGGCCCGGTGGACGGGTTGATCGGCCTCCTGGTCCGGCGGGTCCACGGCTTCCGCCCCGGCCGGCCGCCGCGCCGCCGTCTCGAGCCGGGCGACGTCGCCCGAAAGCCGGGCGACGAGATTTTTCAGTCGCGTTCGGTACGGCCGCATGTCGTGAGTGGTCATCGAGAGCTCCCATGTCGAAAGGATCGGGATCGGTACTACCGCCAGTCTCGCTCCACCTGGTGGCACCGCAGGCAGGTCTGGGTCAGTTCCGTGTAGGCGAGCAGGACGCCGTCGGTGTTCTTCTCCTCGGCCCGCCGGCCGATCCGCTTGGCCGCCCGCCGGAACAGCGTCATCTGGAACTGGTATTCGTCGGACTTGTCGGCGTTGAGCCATTCGGCGATCCCGCTCAATGCGACGAGCTTGTCAGAGGCGGCCTTAATTTTCTCCCGGTCATTCATGGCCAAGCCGGCCAGAATCTGCTGGGTGTACTTCAACTTGTCGTCCATGATCTGCTTGCGGTTCGGAAGTTGGACGACCGGCGGCTGACCGGTCGTCTCCGGCGGCATCGCTTTCCCTTTCGAATCGTCCGCCGAGGCGACCCGCCAGGTCGTCACGGCGACGGCCCCCACAACGAACAGAACCAGGACGAATACAGGTGCGGTCTTCACGGTCGCTTCCTCCGGTGCGATGGAACGGGAAAGGGATGGGACGCTATTCCGTTCGAGACGTTGCGTAGAACTCCCGGGCTTTGGCCAGGAGTTGGGCTTCGGTGGTGTGGCTGGGGTCGACGACGACTTGCCCGACCACCCGATTCGCCACGTCGGGGTGGTTCCGCTCGAGGTCGGCGACCAGGTCGCGGACGGCGCTGCTTTCTCCCGTGCCGGACCCGAAGAGCAGAATGTGATCCGCCCCGCGGAGCACGCCGGCCACTGCCTCGTAGTAGGTCTTGGCGGCCGGCGCATGCTTCCCGTCGGTGCGGGCCGGGTGGACGTGTCGGTGGTGTCCGGCGGGGTCGTGCGGGAAGACGCGGACGGGGACGGCCCCCTCCCACTCCGTACGGTAGATGCGGGCGGACGCGTGGTCGATGACGACCAGCCAGTGCCGGCCGTCGACCGCCGGGTCGGGCGGCGCCGGCCGTTCCGATGCCGTCAGGAACTCCCGAATCCGCTTCACCTCGGGGAGCGAAACGACGTCGTGGCTCTTTCCGTCGGCCACGTGCAAGGTGTGCCCGCGACGGGTCACCTTGACCTGACCGTCGTGCACGGTCACGTCCCCGACGGCTTCGAGCAGGCGGCGGACGTCGCCCCACGACAGGTTGTGGGCGATCGGGTGACGGTAGATCGCCTCGTAGGTCCGGCGGTGAACGCCGTCGAGGTGCGGGGCGAGGGCGTGTTGTTCGAGAATGGACATGGAATTCTCCGGGTCGGTGTGAGCACGCCGAATCGCAAGGGCCGTGCCGAACCCGTTTTGACTACTTTCGTGGGAAAACGCTCGGACCCGTGAGACGATTTCGCACAGGGAAGTTCTCCGTGTGCCGACGTCGCACACCGCCGGAGGGGATCTCACTTCCCGCGTGACAACGACGAATAGAGGCACCCCGTGGCGTTCCGACACGGAGCGAATCGATGGACGGTTTGTCGACGGCGGAAGACGGTCGGCGTCTGACCGAGATGGGGCCAAATGTTCCAGCGGCGGGCCGATCCGTTCGGCGTTCGGCCTCGTCACCTTCGCCGGCCGGGGTTTGGCGATTTCACGCAACAGGACCGGTATTTTCGACGGATGGTTCGTGGAATCTCTTCTCACCCAAACAATGGCACGTTGGGCACTCGTGGCGGCACCTCGCCAGTCGACCGCTCCTGGTCACCGTGTTCGCAATTGCGGTCGCGGCCGTCGCCCATCCATTTACCCCCGCCACAGGCCGCTCGGCCTCGTGCAGATGCCTCCGCGTGTTTGCCCGTTCCTCCTCGGCGTCGCCGCGGCATGCCTCGCCGCGGTGGACGCCGCCAAGCGGTGGTTCTCCCGCCGTTCCGACCGAAACGGATTAGGATTTCGTCAGTGTGACACTCTTCAGACCCGGATACTTGGCCGGGTCTTTTTCGTTGGCCTCCCGCGGATAGCCGTTCGGGTCGGACGCGGTGCCGTCGGCCCCGACGGCGATGACCCGGTAGGTGACGGTCGGGCCCGGGCCCGGGGTCGGGTCGGTGAACGACGCTTCGGTTTGCTGCTTCGAGATTTGAACGAAGGTCCCGGTCGGGCCTCCCTGGGCCCGTTCGACGACGTAACCGGCCGCGCCCGCGACGGGTTTCCATTCGACGTGGACGCCGTCCGACTTGTTCACCGCCTGGACTCCCGTCGGAGCGGCGAGTTCGCCGGGGAAGGTCGACGTGAATACACGCCGAGATTGGGTGGAGAAGACGGGCACCGTCTCGCCGTTGTCCGCGACGACGTAGTAGCCGTAGTGCATTCCGGGCTTGACCGTCTTGTCGACAATCACGACCCGGTCGCCGTCGCGGCGGCCCTTGTCGGAAAAGATTTCTTTGTACTGAATGGTCAGGACATTCACTAAGCCGGCGGCCTCGGTCCGAAACACGTGGTACGTCGCCGTGCCGTCCCGGGGCGGGGCGGGGCGGAGGCTCAGGGTCACGGTCCCGGCGTAATCGGGATCGGCCGACATGAGGTCCGGCGTCGACGGGGAAAGTGTCCCGGGGACCCGGACCTTGACCGGCACGGCCGACGCCGGAAGAACCGTCCCGACGGCGGGGTAACCCCACCGACTCACCGCCACGACCCGGTACCAGTACACGTGGGCCTGGGATTTGTTCACGTAGTCGTCGAACGTCGTGGTGTCGGTCGCTTGCCCGACGTACGTGAACTCGCCCTCGGTCGCCGGGACCTCAGCGTGGAACCGGACCCGGCTCTGGTCGGGAAGGGTCACGTCCTGGTCGGCCGGGCCGGGCTGGCCGGCTTTGATCGGCCGGAAGCCGGTGCCGCTCGCCCGGTAGACGCGATACGTGGCGGCGCCGGGAACGGCCGACCAAGACAGGCGAACGGCCCCGGCCAGGTCGGCGGGCCGCGTCGACCGGACGTTTCGAGGCATCAGGATCGTCTGGGACTGGCCGGACGCGGCCGGCTTCGCCGGCGGCGGCAGCTTGGCGGCCGGGACGAATTCCGCCGTCACCGTCGGCGACGCGGGCGCCACGGGTGACGGTACGGCTACGACGGCGGTCGTCTGTGCCGGCGACGGCCGTGGGTGGGTCGTGTAAATCGCCGTCACAGCGTAGGTGAAGTAATGGTCCGCCGGCGGCGTGTCGGACCATTCCACCCACGTCACGGGCTTCGCCGTCGCCCGACCGATCACTGGCCCGTGAAGCTTCGGCGGAGTGGGATGAACGATCTCGGCGAGTTCGGGGAAGAGGACGTCGAGCTTCGACAACGGGTTGCCGGACGTCTGGGCGAGCTTCACCCCGGCCCCGGATTCGGTGTCCTTGCGGTACACGGTGTAGACCACGTCCGGATCGTCCGACGTGGTCCAGATGATCTTGACCTGCCCGCCCTTCGACCGCTCGGCGGCGACGTGGCGGACCGGGAGGGGGGCTTTCCAATCTTCCAAGGTCAGTTGGGTGGTAGCCGATTCACTCCGCCGGCCGAACGTGTCGACCGCGACGAGGGTGTACCTCACGGTTCCCGGCGCGACGACGCCGGCGGTCGCGTCGTGGAAGAACACCATCGGCTCCAGATGTGTCGCCAACCCGACGGCCCGGGTCATTTGAATGTCACTAATCAGAATCGGCGACGGGTTGAGTTTTTTCCCCGGGCCGGGTGCGGTCCCATCGGCCCGGTACACGTCGAACGACACGAGGCCGATTTTCTCGGAATGTGCCGGCCGGTCCCATCGGAGGCAGACAGTCGTCGCGTCGTACTGCAGAGCGGCGAGCCCGGTCGGCTTCGCCGGCGGGGGCTCGGCTTTGACAGTGACGTCCTTCTGGGCGACGACGGTTTCCGCCCCGCCGGCTTTCGCGACCGTCTTGAGGACGTACCGGTACGTCTTGCCGGTTTCCGCCGTGGTGTCGGTGAAGGCGAGGCCGAGGTCGGCCCCGATGGTCGTGGGATGCAGAAGGGCCCCGATCACGAGTTGCGAGCGGAGCATGACGGCCGGGTGTTCTACGGCCGCCCGCTGGGCGACAGCCGGAATCACCGTCGGCTTCGGGCCGAGGTATTCCTCGTACTTCAGCAACGCCGGCCCGGGGGGCGCAACCGCCTGGGGATGGGACTTGGCCCCCACCCCGGCCTTCGGCGGTTGGGTCCGCACCCCCGGCAACGTCGTGTTCTTCTCGGCCTCCACCCCCTCCTTCGGTGGGGCGTGCAAGGCGAGTCGCTGCTCCCGCAGGGCCTTGAACGCGTCCGTCGAGACCGCGCTACTCAGGCGAACCTTACTCGTCCCGCTGAACACCGCCGCGGGAACCTTGTCCGGGTTCGCCCGGACCGTTTGGACGGCGTCCGCGTAACTCGACTGGAACTGGGGCTTGTCCACCCCGACCTGAGGTCGCGCCTTCCACACGTCCGCCCCCGGGGGCAGATGGCCCGGGTTGGCCCCGAGCGGCTGGGAGTTGAGTTTGACCGGGGTGCCCTGACCCTCGACGCGGTACAGGTTGAACCCGCCGTCGGGAAGCCAACCGGACTTCATTACCCAGCGAAGTCGGACCTCGACCTTGGCGGGATTGTCCGCCGGCGCGACACAGGCGGCCGCCAGGTCGTAGTCGGTGGCGGCGGTCGTCGTGCCGGTCATGATCCGACCGGTCAGCCACGCCCCGGCGGCGAGGAGGCCGACCGCCGCGACCGCGATACCCGTCCGTGTTGGCGAAATCGTCATGGGCCACCGCAAAGGTTGGAGTACGTGAGACAGAACCGCCGGTTACCACGTGCCGCTGAACCCGACCGAGGCACACCCGTCGCCGAGGAAGGTGTCGATGCACCCCTCGATCCGGCCGTCGACGTGCAGCCGGGTGGGGTTGATCGCGAGCGTCCCGTTCAGCCACGCCTCGGCCGAAGCACTGAAGACGTAGAAGTCGACCTCGCCGAAGACGTGAACGCCGCCGGACAACGTCGCACTGATGTCGGTCACCTTCGCGGAGTTCTTCTTGACGAAGCTCATGGACAGGTTGCCGTCCAGTTCTCCCTCAACAATGCCGAGGAAGCTGCTCCGCCAGAGGAACCCGGCCCCGAAGGTCAGGGTGGACGTGTCTCCCGTTGTCTTCAGGTCGGTGCCCATGCCGCCCCGGAGGTTGAGCGCGCCGCCGATAAGGGAAACGCCGGCGGCCTTGTCCGGCAACGGCCACCCGACGTACACGTGGCACTCGTCCGCCGAGAACAGGGCGTCCGCCCCGCCGGACACCGACACCAGTCGTAGGGACCGGCTCGGGAAGTTGAGGTCGGAGGTCAGTTGGGCCGACACCTCCGACCCGTTGATGGTGAAGCTCCCGGTGACCACCCGGTCCCCGGACGGGTTGTCACTCTTGCTCTCGAAGACGTTGAACACGGCCCCGCCCTTGATCGAGAGCGGGTTGATCGAGACGGTGAGGAGGCCGTTCCCCCAGACGAGGAATTCGTCCTTGGTCGTGATCCCGACGCCGGCCTGGAACAGCCAGTTCCCCGGCGCGGGACCGAACTTGTCCATGGCCAGGTCGTCCGGCCCGGGCAGGACGGTCTTGGCCTTGAAGTCGACGTTCCGGCCGATGCCGCCGCGGAACGCGTAGAGGGCGAGGCCCGAGTTGCCGAGCGGGATCGACGTGGCCAGCTCGAGGGTACCGAAAAGGCCCCACGCCTTGCCGGCGACGAACATGGTCATCCCACCGCCGGCGCCGCCGCCGAACAGTTTGAGGTGGCCGGACGAGTACCAGCAATCGACTTTGCCCGTCCCGAACGGCATGTCCTTCATATGGGACAACTCGAAATCGATCGAGCCGATGTCGCCGGGCAACTCTTCCTGGATGTGGATCTTCCCGAAGTTGGGTTCGTCGGCGAGGACCTCCGCGCCGTCGGCGCCGGCCTCGGGTTCCTGTCCCGGGCCGATCTTGATCCCGGGCATGTACGGCTGCGGCGGGAAGTCCTCGGCCAGGATCGCCTGCCCGCCGATCGCAAGGAAAAGGTCATTATGATGGGGCAAGGTGATCGTCTGCATCCGGAGGGTGAACGACCCCAGGTCGGTCGACACTTCGTGGCCGAGCGAAAGCGTCGTCTCGGCCGGATTGTTCACCGACGAATCCCCGAACAGGCCGTTCTTGTTGAACAACAGGTTCGTTACCGGAATGGCGATCGTCTTGAGTTGCGGCGCCTTGGGCGTGTCGATCGTAACCGTCCCGGCGATCGTCAGGATCGGGTCCGACCCGTGGATCTCGTTCCGGTTGAAGTCCGCGTGGTCGACCCGGACGACCATGCCGTACGCCGGGATTGAGAGCCGGCCGCCCACCGCCGCCGAGTACGATAAGTTGGGGTGGATGGTGACCACCGCCGACAGGTCCGCCGTCGGATCGAGGGGAAAGACAATCTTCCCATTGAGCACGACCGGTTTCGTCAAGTTACCGCGGGAGAATTGCCACCGGGCGGCGGGGCTGGTGATCGTCATCCCGTAGGTGGTGCCGGGGTAGGTCAGGGTCCCGAGGAGTTTGGGGTCGACCGTGATCCCGCCCGTGGCCCCTTGGCCGTTCAGGTAAAACTCGTCCCCCGGCCTCAGGTCGACTTCGACCGGGCTGTTGTTGGCATACTTCAAGGTCGTCGACAGGAACGTGCCCGCGAACACCCGGATCGCCCCCGGACCGTCCAGGGCCAGGGCGTACTTGTCCGCCGAATCCACTTTCAACCCGCCCCCGCCCTTGCCCCACGTGATCGAGAACGGCCCCGACCCGGCCGTCGACCACGTCGGCTTCCCCTTGACGACTCCGTACGTCAGGCGGGCGTCCTCGATCGTCGCCGGCAGATCGCCGGGAGATTTCGGCGGGACTTCGTTCGTCTGCTTATTCGGTTGTTCCTTCTTGGCATTCGGGTCGGCCGGCGGGGTCGGTTTGACATACGTCGCGAATTCGGACGGGAAGGTGATAGTTCCCCGGAGGGCGGCACTCGCGACCTCGCCCTTCACCACCTTGACCGTCGCCTTGGTCGCGTCCATCGTGTACCCGAGCGGACGGATGAAATCGAGGTGTGCCTTCGGCGCCGCGAGCTGTCCGTTAAACGTCAGGGCCCCGTCGACCAGTTCCAAGTCGGGTGCGGACAGGGGTATGCCGTCTTTCAGCAGCAACCCCGGCAGGAACGAGACGAGTTGTGTCGGCCCGTTCGACACTTCCAGGCTCATCGGCTTCGATTTGTCCGGGTCGACGTGCAGTTTGACCGACCGGAACCCCTGCACGTTCTTTAGTGTGTACGTCCCAACGGTAATCGTGGTCGCGGGGAAGGTGAGGTCTTTCTCCGCCAACGTGAACGTCGCGGCGGAAAGCGAAATCTCGACCGGCTTTCCTCGTGGGTTCTTCCCGAGATGGATCTCGTACGGTTTGCCGGCCGCGGTCCGGTACGGCAGGACCAGCCGGACACTGCCCTTGTACGTGTAGCCGGCGGCACCCGGCCGGCCCCCGGTCTCGGGGACGATCTGACTGCCTTTCTCCAGTACAAGATCAATCGACTCGCCCAAGAAGCGAGTCGCGGTCAGGTCCTGGTCGAGAGTCAGCTTGGCGGCGGAGACCTTGCCCTGACGGTCTTGAACCGTGGCCGAGAACGGTTGATTCTTGAGGACCGGCAACGGGTGCCCGATGAGCGTCAGGGCCAGGTCGGCCGTCCCGGTGGCGGGTCGACCGATCGCCGCGGCCCCGGCGTACTTCACGTTCTGCAACGCGACCGTTGTCGCCTTCTTCCCCACCGCGGCCGGGACGACGTGCAGCGTCCCCGGAAGTGGTGGCTCTTTCGCCCCTGGTCGGACCTGAGCCGGGACGGAGTGCGACGTCGCGAGGACGCCACCGACGACGACGGCCCACGTCAACCGAGTCCGCCACGGAATCAAACTCATAGCATTCCCCCCGAAAGGGTCGATCCAATCCCGGCCTTAAGCAGTCGGTGTGCCGGCGGGGATGGTCAGTTCGAAAGTCACGTTTTCCAGTCAATTCGACCGGGTTGAAAGATTGGACTGGTGTCTTTGAATGACCGCAGATGTGCGGGACCGCACACCCGCACGATCACGTGTGACCGATTCGTCCACGAACACGCCGCCGGTATAGCCGAACGGGTGGAGACCCCCCGCCTCCGGCGGCCCCGGCCGGCCGAGCACGGTGTCCGAGGCAAAGACAGAACGCTACCCGGCGACCGCAGCCGTTCGGAGCGGTCACTCAGCAGAGTGCGCCCAAGTCACAGAGGTGTTCAAGCCGATGTGACCGAACGTCGACGTGGAGCCCAGCCATTTATCTTCGCAGCTCATAAATGGTGCCAAATCGGCCGGACCACTCGGGTATATCAGTCTACGATCTCCCTCCCCACTCCGGTCTCCACCCATGAGCCTGGCGATCGAGACCCGGGCGCTCACCCGCCTGTTCGACGAATTCCGAGCCGTCGACGCCATCGACCTCCGGGTCGAACGGGGCACTTTCTACGGCTTCCTCGGGCCCAACGGGGCCGGCAAATCGACCACCATCAAAATGCTCACGACCTTGCTGGCCCCGACGAGTGGGGACATTTTCGTACTCGGGCGGGACATGCGGAGCCCGAGCCATGCACTTCCGTCCGCACGGATGCCTTCGTCAACAGATCGGCGTTCTCCGCCGGCAGTTCCTACAGAGGGAGGGCCTCCCTTTTGCCGACGTCCTCTCGACGACGGGACTCGAAGCGGCGGTCCGGGAGATTCCCCCCGGCTGGAAGGACCGCATCTTCACTCCCCTGACCACCTTGTGGGTCTTCCTCGGCCAAGTGCTCAACGCCGACCAATCCTGCCGGGCCGCGGTCGCCCGGCTGATCGCGCACCGCGTCTCGCGGGGGCTTGAGCCGTGTAGTTCCGAGACGGGTGCCTACTGTCAAGCCCGCAAGCGGCTGCCCGAGCGGTTCTTCACCGCGGTGGCTTGCCTCGTCGGGCGGGACTTGGACGGGCAGATCGACCGGAGGTGGCTTTGGAAGGGCCGCCGCGTCTGCCTCTTCAACGGCTCGATCGTCTCGATGCCCGACACGGAGGAGAACCGATGCGAGTACCCGCTGGCGTACAACCAGACGCCGGGGACGGGCTTCGCGATCGCCCGCATTGGGGCGATCATCTCGCTGTCGTGCGGCGCGATTCCGAACCTGGGCATCTGTTGCTATGCCGGCAAGGGCCAAGGGGAAGTTAGCCTCTTGCAGCGACTGTGGGACGCACTGCGACCCGGCGACGTGCTGCTCGGCGATCGCCTCATGTCCGGCTGGGTCGGCATGTATTTGCTGAAGGAGCGGGGGGTCGACACCGTCAGCCGCCTGTCGGCGCACCGCCGGGCCGACTTCCGCAAGGGCGTTCGTTTGGGGAAGGAAGACCACCTCGTGCGATGGGAGAAGCCGACGTCAATTCGGTCGGTGGACCGGCGGACGTACAACCAACTGCCCGACGCGATCATTGTCCGCGAGGTCCATTTCGGGTGGGGCAGGCCGGGTTCCGGACGCGATGGATTACGGTCGTGATGACCCTGCTCGACCCCGGACAAGCGAGCCGGGCGGAGTTGGCGGCGCTTTACCGGGCCCGGTGGAACAACGAACTCGATTTGCGGTCGATCAAGGTCACGCTGCAGATGGACGTGCTGCGGTGTAAGACGCCGGAACTGGTGCGGAAAGAGATTTGGACGCACGTGCTGGCGTACAACCTGATCCGCACGGTCATGGCCCAGGCGGCGGCCCGCGAGGAGGTGCCGCCACGGTCGATCAGTTTCAAGGCGACCCTTCAGGTGCTGGAGGCGTTCCGGTCGCTGATCGACCACGCGGCTGACCGGGGTGACGCCCACCGGGCGGTACTGTACTCTCAGATCCTCCGGGCGATCGCCGTCCATCGGGTCGCCGACCGGCCCGATCACTTCGAGCCCCGCATGACCAAACGGAATCCCAAACGGCACAACCGGATGACAAGGCCGCGACGGGAAATCAAACTCCTGATGCTCAAGCGGGTTAGAAATATCTAAGTGCCATTCGTGTCCTCGCCCGTAGCCGTTGATCCACCCCCGGTGGGGCGGACCGAAGCTGACTATGTCGCCGTGCATACTGGCGGCCGCACAGGCTACCCTTTTCGAGCCCGGCTACGCACGCATTGTGCGGTTCCCGGGCAACTATAACGGGGGCGATCCCATGGGGATGAATTGCGCTATTGGTGGTTAGCAGAGTCGCTCTTAGTGGACGAATCCGTATTCGCGAGCAGCCAGTGCAGGCCGTATTCAAAAGCGCACGGCCACCGCCTGCCACCGCAACTCGGCTCGCTTGGCGACGGGGACATCGGTGATGCGGGAGGCGAGGGTGGACGGCGCCATTTCGACCCTGGTGTAGCCCAATTCCGCGATGCGAATGTAGACGCGGGCGTGGTCCCAACCATCGAAGATATCGTTGCAGATAGCGTAGTTCATGAATGGAAATTAGGGTGTGTGTCAGAATCGGCCCAGTGTGCGACGACGCACAGTCCGCGGCCCAAGGCCACGCGCGGAATCGACACCGAAAATGTACAGAAAATCCTGGCGGAATCGGCCGGAAATGGGTTCCAGGACCCTCGCGGCACGGGAATTGGAATAAGCCGTTGGTCTGCCCGAGAATCCTCCCTTAGGACCCTGCCATGCGACCGAGTCTGCGAGCGTATCACCCGTACTGGTCCGTCATCGTAGCCGCCGCTGCCATCACCGTACCGGGTCGGGCCGACGACCTCGTCGATATCAAGGTGGACTCCAAGGCACGAAAGTATGGTGAGAAGAACCCGGTACAGGCCGCCAAGCAGGAGTTCAGCCTTTCCAAAGCGGGGATGGTAAAGCTCGTTTACAAGACCGACATGATTTACAAGGACTCCAGGGGCGGACAGGGGCTCGAGGAGGTCAACCTGAGCAACTACACGATCGGCACGGGCATTTTCCAGAAGCGCACGCCGGACACGGCGATTCCCGGCCAGCCGTACACCTTTGAACAACACTGGCTCTGTGCGAACCGCGAGAAGCCCTTGAACCTCCGCGCCACGCTGGTCGCCCCCCACTACACCCAAAGCAGCGATCAACTGGCCGCCGATCAGGTGCTCACGATCACGTTCATCCCGTTCGAGAAGATCAGTTCCGAGGCCGGGCCCGCCCCCGGTGTCGACGTGGCGGGCAAGTGGCTCCACGGCGACCAGAACGCGACCCTCACCTTTACCCCGACGAGCATTGCCGGCGAATACGCGGTCGTCGAGCAGGGGTACGACAACATCAAGGGTACGGCGAAGGTGAAGGGCAACAAAGTTTACATCGATTGGGTCACGACCACGGCCCGGGACGGCAAGCAGAAGAAGGGCGTGACGATCGTCGAAATCAAACCGGACGGCACCCACGGCGAGGGCTGGTCGGTGGGCGACGGCGGGACGGGCGGCGAACGCTGGACCGCATTCCCCGGCACCAAGGCGAAGCCGACGGGAACGGCAGCGACTCCCGGGACCGGGACGACCGCCGGCCCCGCCGGAACGGGTAGTGGCAAGACGCCCGGCGATGGAACCACCACCAGTCCGGGCAACGTATTCCCCGGAACGACGGCGGGGTCTACTCCGCCCGTGGGTGGGATATGGGAGTACAAGGTTGTCGACCTCCCGACGAGACTGGCGGTCGGCGACGGTCTGCAGATGAAACTGGCCGAATTGGGAAAAGACGGCTGGGAACTCGCTTCGACGATCGTGCCCCCGCTGCCGCCGAACACGACGGTGAATGAGATCCGGTTCGTCTTCAAGCGGGCGAAGCGGTGACGGACGTGAATGAGTGGTCGGGTTGAAATCACCGAAACCGCTCGATACTTTGCGGCGATTTTTGGGACGACCGTCGTAACGAGTTAGGAATGGTATTACGCATTCGCGCATTAACAGACATTAACAAAGGACTACAAGCGTGCGTTCGTTCAACACCTTCGTGGCCGTGATAGTCGGTTTCTCGCTCGGTGGCGGAGCATCGGCCCAGTCCGTCTTATTCGACTTCAACTCTGCCACGACTGGCACCCCTCTCCCCATGAATCTGACGGTCGGGGGTGTCACCGCGAATTTCTCGGCTACCGGGCAGGGGTTCTCCGTCCAGCAGGCGAACACGATGGGATTTACCCCTGTGGGTTTCTCGGGAAACTGCCTCTACCCGGGTAGCGTTTTCGCCTCCGACCTCCGCGTCACATTTTCCCAACCCCTGACTAGCTTTTCGATCCTGTACGCCCCCCAAGAGTTGGCCTGCGATTCGTCGGCGACGATGAAAGTGTCCGCGTACACGAACGGGACGTTCGTCGGATCGAATACCGCCGTCGCCGACCCGCCGGGAACGTGGCCGACCGCGATCCTGGCGTACAACTCCGGCCCGACGGGGTCGACGTTCAACGAAGTCGTCGTCCATTACCAGTCCCCGCCACCGACTGGCGGCGACTGGGGCCCGATTTTCATGGCCGATAACATGACCGTAACCCCGGTGCCCGAACCCGGCATTGTTTTGACCGTGACTGTCGGGTCGCTGGGGTTTCTTCAACGTATCCGGCGTCGGAAGCGGGTCACCGCCCGGTCACACGGCTGCCGTCCATGACCCGGTCGCTCGGGTGAAGGACGACTCGATCCTCCGGGGTTAAGCCGGCCCGCACCTCGGACTCGATTCCGTTCGTCCGGCCCAATTCGACCGGTGTTACCCGCGCCCGCCCACCCCGGACGGCGAACACGGCCCACCCTCCGCCGGGTCCGCGGAACAGGGCACCCGCCGGAACCTTGACCACGTCGTCCGCCTCCCAGACGACGACCCTCGCTTCCACCCGGTACGCGTCGCCCAGTGTCTTCCGCTTCTCCAGCGGGTCGGTGAAGTCGGCGATGACGTTCACCCGCTGTTCCTCCACTCCGAGGGCAGACACCTTCAAGATCGCCGCCGGCTCAACGAGCCGGACCCGGCCGCTCAGCGGCTCGTCGCCGCCCCATCGCTCGACCACGACCCGGTTCCCCGGCACGATCTTCACCGCGTCCGTGGAGAGTACCTCGATCACCATCTCCAGATCGGTCGGGTCACCGAGTTCCAGGAGTCGCGTCCCCGGGGCGACGACGGCGGCGCTCTCCTGAAATACCCGGAGCACCTTTCCCTCCACCGGCGGGCGGATCTCCAGCCGCCGGTCCTCGGGGGGGAGAGCGGACTTCGGCTCGGACCGCACCAGTGCGGCCTTCGCCAGCTCCAGCTCGAACGTCGTGACCCGGACGGCGAACTGGGCGGCCCGCAGTTCCTCGGACCGGACTTGTTCCCTCACCTCGGCGATGTGGAGGTCCTCCGCCGACACCGCCCCGGCCGTATGGGCCTGCCGGATCCGGGCGAGGTTACCGGCCGCCAGTTCGTGTTCCTTCCGGGCCGCCGCTACCCGGGCGTCGGCCAGTTGACTGGCCGCATCGGCCGCCTTCACCCGGGCCTCGGCCTCGGCCTTCTCCCGGGCGTTCAGGAACGCCGGGTCGCCCGGCTCCAGGACCGCCAGGACGGTCTGCCCCGCAATCACCGGGCTGCCCGCCTTAAGCTGAATGCGCATGAGTGACCCGGCCAGCGGGGCGGACACCACGTATCGCTCGCGGATGCGGGTCTTGCCCTCTTCGTCCACGGTCACCCGCATCGGCCCCCGGGTCACCCCGGCGAGGTCAACCTCGAGCGGGCGCGGCCGAAGCCCCCAGGCGATCCCGGCCAAGACGAGGAGGGCGACCGCCGCCGGGCCGGCCCGCCGAAGCCACTTGTTCATGCACGGTCACTCCCGGGACTTCAACACCTCAACCAGATCGAGTCGGTCCACCCGCCGTCGGACGACCAACCCGGTCACTGCTGCCGCGGCCAGCACGACTACTGCCGCGATTGCGTAGGTTCCCCGCTCGATCACCAGCGGGAAGCGCTGGTTATCCGTCTCCAGGGCCACCACCGCCAGCGACGCCAGCCCGTACCCGCAGACCATCCCGACCGGCAGGGCGAGCACGGTCAGCACTCCCAGCTCCCCGAGGAGCAATGCCGACACTTCGGACCGCGTGAACCCGATTACCCGTAACGTGGCCAGCTCGCGGGCCCGTTCCGCCAGGGCGATTCGGCCCGCGTTGTACACCACGCCGAATGCAATAATCGTGGCGAAAACGAGGTTGACCGCCCGCATCCGCAGCAGGCTCTCGGCCATCGTCCGCTCGAATCCCCGCAACGCGGCCGTCTTGATCGACACCGAGGCGATCTGTGGGGTCCTTTTGAGTTCGGTGTACAACGCGAGCTGCCGGTCCGGATCGACCGCGAGAAACGCCCCGCTGGCCGTGTCTGTCTCCCGGAGCATTCGCCGGATCGCCCGGATGTCCGTGTACGCGGCTGGCGCCGCGAAGTCCTCGGTCACCCCTGCGAGCAGAATGTCCCGGGTCGGGCGTTCCCCCTCGAGCACCTCCACCGTCAGCGTGTCGCCGACCCGCACCCCCAGCAGGTCGGCCAGTTTCGAAGATACAACCAAACCGTCCTCCGGGATCGGGACCGGCCGGCCCCGGGCGTCGAGCGGGCGGAAGAGTTGCGGGTCCGGTACGAGTCCGACGATCCCGACCCGCCGGTGCCGCGGGCCGAACCGCACCCGGGCCTGGACCACCCGGAAGGGCTCGACTTGGGTAACCCCGTGGATGTGGGCCGCGTCGTGAACCGCCCGCGGCGACCCGGGCTCGGTGAACGCGATACTCACATCGTACCGTTCGATCCGGAAGAACTGCACATCGAGCACGTACTTCACCGTGTCCTCGACGAAGCTACCGAGGATCAGCACGGCGCACGACAGGGCGATCCCGACGACCGTGAGCCCGGACCGCACCGGCTGGCGGCCGAGCCGCCGGAGGATCATTCGGCCGGCCGGGGGGAGCAGTTGGTGCAGCCCGAGTCGCTCCGGAAGGGTGACCCGGTACTCGGTCGGCGGTTCCGGCCGCATCGCCTCGGCGGCCGGCAGGACGACCGCCCGACGGACCGCGGTCAGGGTGCCCGCCACGGTCGCCGCGCCGGTGAGCAACACGGCCCAGAGCACGACCCCGGGGTCGAGCCGGTAATCGAACACCGGGAGCTTGAAGAATTGGGCGTACAGGGCGGTCATCCCCCGACCCAGGTACGCCCCCGCGATCACCCCTATCACGGAGCCGGCGACGACGAGCGCGAGGACGAACTTCAGGTAGTGCCAGGCAATCTCGACCCGGGAGTAACCGAACGCCTTGAGGACGGCGATCTGCTCCCGCTGCAGACCGATCAGTCGGGTCATCACGACGTTGAGCAGGAAAGCGGAGACGGCCAGGAAGATCGCGGGCGGGATCGACGCCATGCCGCGGAGCTGGGTCAGTTCGCCGTCGATCAGCTTGTGAGAATTCTGGTCCGACCGGCCGTACGCCCCGGCCCCGCCGTAGTCCTCGGTCAACCGGTCGACCCGGCGAATGACTTCCGGCTCGCTTGCCCTCGGTGTGAGTGACACCGCGATGTCGTTGAACGCGCCGCCCAGGTCGTACGCCGGGGCGAGTTCGGAGTATGCCATCCAGAACACGCCGAACCGCTTGTCGTCCGGGAACGCGTCGCCGGGTCGGATGGCGTACACGTACTCCGGGGACAGGGCAATGCCGACGATGGTGAGCCGCTGCCACCGGCCGTTGATGACCGCAGCCAGGGTGTCGCCGGGCTGGAACCCGTGGGCGGCGGCGAACGACTCGTGGGCGAGTACTTCACCCCGCCGGCCGGGCTCGACGTATCGCCCGGCGCGGAGGTAAACCCGGTTCAGCCCGGGCGTCGGCACGTCCGGAACCGACACCAGTCGACCCACCGCCGGTTCGGCCATCCCCGGGACGTCCAAGGTAACGTCGATGACTACGCGGGTCTGCACGTGGGCGACGCCGGGAACGTCGGCGACCCGGGCGGCGACGGCGTTCGGGGCGCGTTTCAGGTGGGCGAACACGTCGGCGAACCGGTACCGGTCGTAGTAAGCGGTGAGGGCCACGTCGAGCGACCGGTAGGTGCTGACCGAGAGGACGAACGTGGCCACCCCGCAGGCCATGACCAGCGCGATGGCCGCGGCCTGGCCCTTGAGTTGCGACAGGTCGCGGAGCAACTTGCGGTCGAGGGTCGTCACCAGCTCAACTCCCGCGGGGCCTTCTTGGACGGATGCACGCGCACGCCGGTGATCCGGCCGTCGGCGATCGACACCACCCGGTCGGCCATGTCGGCGATCGAAACGTTGTGGGTGATAACGGCCGTCGTCGTCCCGAGCTCGTGGTTCACCCGGTCGATCGCCTCCAACACTACGACGCCGGTCTTCAGATCGAGGGCACCGGTCGGCTCGTCGCACAGTAACACGTCGGGTCGCTTGGCGACGGCCCGGGCGATCGCCACCCGCTGCTGTTCCCCGCCGGAGAGCTGGGCGGGGAAGTGGTCCATCCGCTCGCCCAGCCCCACCAGGCGGAGGGCGTCCTCCGGTGTCATGGGGGCACGGGCGATCTCGGTCACGAGGGCCACATTCTCCCGGGCGGTGAGACTCGGGATCAGGTTGTAAAACTGGAACACGAACCCGACGTGCTCCCGGCGGTATCGGGTGAGGGCGGCCTCGCCGGCGGTTGTCAATTCGTGGTCGAGGTAATGGACGGTCCCGGCCGTCGGGACGTCCAGTCCGCCGAGGATGTTCAGCAGCGTAGATTTGCCGGATCCGGACGGGCCCAGCAGGACGACGAACTCGCCGGGGTACAGGTCCAGGTCGACGCCCCGTAGCGCGTGGACCTCGACCTCGCCCATCCGGTACACCTTGGTCAGTCCGCGGGCGACGAACGCCGGTTCCGTCGGGGGCTGGCCACGTTGCGTGTTGAAATCGATCGCCATACCACCTGAGTGACGAGGACAATCGGTCGGGGACTCATCCCAGGGGTCGGAGAACGGACCAGTATAACATCCCCGCGAAGTGTGCGAAGTGCACCGGCACCACACCGACCGCGCCGCCATCCTCGTATGGAAGGACCCGTCAGCTGAGCGATCGCCGCATAAATACCCCGCTTGTCGGCAATCCGTCCGGTCTGCCGGCGGGCCGAGCCCAGACCATCATCGCCGGCGCGTCCGTCCTTGCCATTGCCGCCCACCTCCTCTGGCGGTGGCTCGATCCTGACGTTCCCAATGCCCCTGTCCGTCAACCCGACCTCCCGCTGCTAGCCGCCCTGGCCCTCGGCGGCGGGTGGCTCGTCGTCGGCCTGTTCGTCCGGGTGGTCCGGGGACAGTTCGGCTCGGACCTGCTGGCCGGAATCTCGATCATAACGTCGGTGATTCTCGGGGAATACCTGGCTGGAACACTGGTGGTGCTGATGCTGTCGGGCGGCGAGGCCCTAGAGGCGTACGCTGTCCGCCGGGCGTCGTCCGCCCTCGACGCGTTGGCCCGGCGGATGCCATCCGTGGCCCACAGGAGCCGGGGCGGGTCGATCGTAGACGTTCCGCTTGATGCGGTCGCGGTCGGCGATCTGGTTATCGTTTTCCCGCACGAGACGTGTCCGGTGGACGGGGCCGTCACCGACGGTCACGGGATGATGGACGAATCCTACTTGACCGGCGAACCGTACCTACTGGCCAAGGCCCCGGGATCGGCGGTGCTGTCCGGGGCGGTGAACGGCGACGCGGCGTTGACGATCCGGGCGGAACGGTTGGCCGTCGATTCCCGGTACGCCAAGATCATGCGGGTGATGAAGGATTCCGAACAGCAACGGCCTCAACTCCGCCGGTTCGGCGACAAGCTAGGGGCGCTCTACACCCCGGTGGCCGTGGCGATCGCCTTGGCCGCGTGGATGGGAAGCGGTGACCCGGTCCGGTTCCTGACAGTGCTGGTGGTGGCCACCCCGTGCCCGCTGCTGATCGCCATCCCGGTCGCCATCATCGGGGCGGTGTCGCTCGCCGCCCACCGGGGGTCGTGGTGAAGGACCCGGCCGTCCTCGGGTGGGCGACCCAGGGCACTCAGGACGCCCGACCGGATCCTCATTTCGAACGAGAAGTGGTCCGATAGTCTCGTACCGACATTTGATTCGTCCGCAGGCGTCTGTGGCAACAGTTTCAAGCGACTCTCCTTCGTGGTCCGTGGTCTTGTTCTCCAGCCGTCAAATATCCGCCCGATCGTACCGGTGCAAAACGAGGATGAAGTCTGTCCCCCGTCCGGCTTCCGCTTGTACGGTCAACGACCCGCCGCTCTGCTCGATCAGGAGGCGGACGACGGGCAGTCCGACGCCGAGACCCGAGTCCCGGACCGGAGCCGCGCGGGACAGGAACTCGAAGGTCCGTTGACCATCGGTATTCAGCAAACCGGTCCCGTTGTCCGACACGCGGAACTCGTAGGCGTCGTCGGTTTGGCGCAATCCCAACAAGACCCAGCTTTCCGCTTTTGTCGGGTCCCGGTACTTCAGGGCGTTCGAAAATAGATTGTCCAGGATGTGGCGGAGGCGTGCGGGGAACTACTCGACGTGGTCCGTCTCCAATTCGAGTCGGAGGTCGACGTCCCGGTTCATGGTCAACCGCCGCTGCCACTGAAACACCTGTTCGGCCAGCGGGCGGACGGCGACGGCCACGACCTGATCGTGACCCGGGTGATAGCCCGGTGGATCCTGGAGTTCCTTGAGTGATGCCGCCAAGGTCCGGACGGCGACGGACACGTCTTCCACGACCGACGGTTCGTCACATAACCGTTCGATCCGTCGAAGTCCGTCGTTGACCTCATGACGGATAAACCCGCCCTGTTTCCGAAGGCGGTCGACCTCCAATTCCAGATCTGCAATGTAGGCGAGTAAGCGGTGAACGTCGACTTGTGACGTGAGCCGTACGGAAGGACTATTCGACATGTGACCCCCAAGAAAATGCGTTCGAAGAAATGACATCAGGAGGACGAGAACATCGTCCCGGCGGCGAACGCGTCCCACTCGGCCTGTCAACCCGGCGATTTGAACGGGACGGCTTCACTCCGGTTGCGCGACCTCATGACCGCACCCGGGCAGTCGCAATCTGGATCGTCGCGTAAGATTTTGCCCCCTCCGACCCCAGCCGGAACGCTTCACCCCACGTCCCCGCGTTCGCGAAGATGACTCGGGTCGTGCCCGACATGATCCCGACCCGGCAGCGGGGGCCAAGTCGGCTATGGTTGCAGGCGTCCGCAAACCCGGCCTCTCCCCACAATGCCCGAGCTTTGGCCAGAGCCTCCTCGTTGGTCTCGTAAGGCGGCGGCGCGTATTTGACGCGCACGGGGGGCGCGAGCGGATTCATGAGTCACAGCTTTCTGTGGAGGGGTGAAGTCGACGGGGTGCTAATTCATTTTACGCCCCATCCGTCCCTCCAACGTGTTTTCCCCAGAGATTCCGGCCGACGCACTGAGGCTCAGCAATTTCGACCCATGGGCCGTGAGATCATACCCGAGTTCATTCATCGCCTCGACGGCATTCGGGTCACTACTCGGTCGGAACCCGGCACAATACGCCTCGACCAAAGGTCCGCCATGGATTCAGGCGAAGGCCTAGGCCATCTGGCTTACGAGTGTCAGCCCACCCTATCGGCGAACGTGTGCGGGGACGGCACGGGCGAGCGAACCTCCTGTGCGGAACGGGACCGTCTTCAATCGCCCCTGTCTGCAGAAGCGGAACGAAAACCCTTCTATTCGTGCACTCGACGGCAAAGACCGACCGGCGACCGGCATCGGCACGGAGGCTGCTTTGGCTCCCGGCAACTCCGGAGCTTGCCGACGCCCGTCGGACTCCGGCGCCGATTCCCCAAACCGTTTTGAGGAGTACGACCATGTCGGCCACGCTGACCCCTTGGCACCCGACGATCGGGCTGTTCGAGCCGTTCCGCAAGGAGATGGAAGACGTGATGCAGCGGTTCTTCGGCGACGACGCTGGCAACGGCCACGCGGTGCGGACGTGGGCCCCGCGGGTGGACGTGGAAGAAACGGATCAGGAGATCCGGGTCAAAGCCGACTTGCCCGGGGTCGACCCGAAGAACATCGAAGTCTCGGTCGAGGACGGGATCCTGACCGTCCGAGGTGAGACGTCGGAGGAGAAGGAGGAAAAGAAAAAGAACTACCACCGGATCGAGCGGTTCGGCGGCTCGTTCTACCGGGCCGTCCCGCTCCCGCCCGGGGCCGACGCCGGGAAGGTCACCGCCACGAGCAGCAACGGGGTAGTCACGGTCACCGTCCCGAAGTCGGTCGCATCTCAGCCGAAGAAGATCCCCGTGACCCCAAAGGCCTGACCCGACTAGTCACCCGCAAGGTCGTGAATTCCTTCAACCCCAGGTCCGTCCCCTTAACCCGCCGGGCGAGTTCTGACTCCCGCCGGCCCACCCTGACCGGAGGAATGCCGTGAAGACCGACATCGAACTGAAGCACGACGTGGAGCAGGAACTGAAATGGGAGCCGAGTGTCAACGAGGCCCACATCGGCGTCACCGTCAAAGACGGAATCGTCACCCTTACCGGCCACATCCCCGCGTTCGCGGAGAAATATGCGGCCGAGCGGGCGGCCAAACGGGTCTACGGCGTCCGGGCCGTGGCCGACGAGTTGGACGTGAAGTTACCCGGCAACCGGACGCGGACCGACGAGGACGTCGCCAAGGCGTGCGTCGCCGCCCTCCAGGCGCATTACGCGGTTCCTGACGAGCGGGTGAAGGTCATGGTCCGGAACGGGTGGGTGACGCTCGAGGGCGAGGTCGAGTGGCAGTACCAGAAGGAGGCGGCCGAGGCCGCGGTCCGGTACCTGACCGGGGTGAAGGGCGTGACCGACACCATCGCGATCAAGCCGCACGCCTCCACGAAAGACGTCAAGGAAAAGATCGAGGCGGCGTTCAAGCGGAGCGCCGAAGTCGACGCGCGGCGGGTTACCGTCGAAACCTGGGGCGGGAAGGTCGTCCTCAAGGGCAGCGTGCGGACGTGGGCCGAGCGGGAGGAGGCCCAGAAGGCGGCGTGGGCCGCGCCGGGCGTTACGACCGTCGAGAACGATCTGCTCGTGACCTTCTGACCCCATCGCCATCACTTCACCCACCCCACCGGGCTACCCGGTGGGGATGTTCAAACGATTCAGGTGCAGCCATGAGACACAGACGTGTGAAATCCCGGTTGACGGACCGGGCTCAATCGGTGTCTCCGTCGAACGGGGTGGCCCGGAATGAGGCCGAAGAGCGGAAGATGCATAACGGGGTGACGCTGAAGGAGGCGACCCGGGTGAGGGCGTATCAGTTGTGGGAGGCGGCCGGCCGCCCCGCGAGCGACGGGGTTTCCTTCTGGCTTGAAGCCGAAAAGGAATTGGTTGCGGCCGACCGGCGGAACCAGCTAGTGACCCACTGACACGGCCTTGTCGAAGCAGTTCGGAGCCGCTGATACTGGGACAGCGAATCTTGTTACCGTCGAATCGACTTCGGGGCTGACGGTTCCATTACACACGAATTGTCCAGGGCCGGAGCCGTCGGGTTAGGCCCGGCGGGCGACTGATTCGCCACTGTCCAATTCAAGCCGGGGACAACGTGTGCGTTTTGGTCATTGAACGGCTAGGCGTGTGTCGGGTGAGACACACTTCACGTCGTCGACCGGTCGTTCTTTTCTGCACTCCGGGTCGAATGGCCAACCATCTGGCCGCGCATCCTCTTTTTATTTCTACGGCACGGTCATTGCTTTTTCGCCGCGTCGCGGACTCAAAGTCTTCCGCTCCAATTCAAGGAGCCGATATGTCGCCGAAGGAAGCCGCCGCCCGTTTCGCCGCGTTCACCTGGTATACCGAATGCCGATCCGCCCCGGCCGCGACGGTTAAACGCGAGGCCCACCGGTTCGCGAAGGAGAGCTGGCGCGAATTCCTACCTGTGGCCGACGAAAACTGGGGTCGGTTGCTCCTCCGGCTCTCGAAGACTAACCCGTCCCGACGTGCCCCGTCGGCGGCTCGAACGAGGACCCGAGCAGTCGCCACCGACCGACCGGTCTATGCCCGCCAGTCGCGGAATCGGATCCGGTCCAGTCAACGAATCGTTGGCGACGGGGTCCAAAGCTCGAAGTGGGTTGGGCTATAAAAGCGATCACCCGCCTCCTTGGGACCTGCTTCTCCTCGTCGGGTTCTGATTAGATCTCACGGCGTCTTGTCGAGAATTGTCGTTCGATGGGCAATCGGTGACGTCACGTCATCGTGTCTCGTTCCTCCCGTGTCCGTCGAACCGGCGAGTGAGCGGTGTCTCCGCTCGTGTGTGCGGTTCCGCGACACTTCGACCCGGGGATAACTCGTTATCCCCTCGAAACCCACTTGGCACGGCGACTGCTTTGGACCGGTGACACGAAAAACAAGGTGAGGACCAACTGATGCGGACTCGACAACGGAACGGGCGGCGGGGGCGGACGGCCGGGTTACGGGTCGAGGCGTTGGAGCGGCGCGACACACCGACAGTTTTTACGGTCACGTCGGCGGCCGACGCAGGGGCTGGGACTCTCCGCCAAGCGATCCTCGACGCCAACACGGCGACGGGGTCGGACGTCATCGTCTTCGCCCCCGCCCTGTCGGGCGGGACGATCAACCTGACCGCCAGCCTGCCGACAATCTCCGACGCAGTCGACGTCATCGGGCCGAGTGGAAACCCGGACGGGATCACCGTCAGCGGCCAGAACATCGCCGGGGTCCGGCCGTTCACGATCGCGGCCGGACCGGTCACCCTGAAGAACCTAACCATCACCGGCGGTAACGTTGTGGGGGCCGGCGGCGGACTGGACAACGCGAGCCACACAACCTTAACGCACGTCGTGGTCCGCGGAAATACGGCCTCCGCTTCCGGGGGCGGCATCCGGAACGAGTTCGCCGGTGTGCTGGTCGTGACGGCCTCACAGATTTTTGGGAACGTCGCCGGGGACAGCGGAGGCGGAATCGTCAACCTCGGCGCCGCCGCCGTCGCGGACACCACCGTCGAGGGGAACCGGTCCCAGTTGCACGGCGGAGGAATTTTTCACCTGTCCGGGACAATGACCCTCGACCGCGATCTGATTTCGCGAAACCTCGCCGCGTTCGGCGGCGGTATTGAAACCGGTAGCCCCGACGCCAACGCCCTTTTGGTCACCGACTGCACGGTCGTCGGTAACGTCGGTCGAGCTTCCGGCGGCGGCATCGAAATCAATGGATCCGGTCCGGTCACGGTCGCGAATTCGACCGTGGTCGGGAACGTGAATATGGGCTCCCTCCTCAACACCAGCGGCGGGATCACCCGGGCCGGCGGGTTTCTCAACGTCAGCAACACGGTCATCTCACAGAACGTCAGTGGCTCGGTCGACGACGACCTCAGCCCCATCGCGATCAACGGGTTCGACGTCGGCAACTTCGTCGGCGGCGACCCACTCCTGGGTCCACTTCGGGACAACGGCGGCCCGACGTACACCATGACTCCACTGCCGGGCAGCCCCCTTTTGAATGCCGGGGTCAATGTCCCCACCATTTCGGAAGAACAGACCGTCTCGGTGACCGGAGGGGCCGGTTCGTTTACCCTCACCTTCAATGGCGTGACAACCCCAGCCGTTTCGTTCGGCGCAACGGCCGGGGTTGTGCAAAGCGCGTTGAACGCCCTTTCGTCCGTCGGCGGCGTCGGCGGCTCGGTCACCGTCACGGCCAGCGGTTCCGATTACATGGTCACATTCGGTGGGACGTTGGCCGGCACGGACCTTCCGACAATGACGGCCGCCGGGAGCGGCGGGGCAATCGCCGACGTCTTCACGGTACTCAACGGCGAGACACGTTTACTCCCGGCGGGCGACCAGCGGGGGTTCACATCCCGTATCGTCAACGGCACGGTCGACATCGGTGCCGTCGAGGTGGGTGCGGCCGCCCGGCCGCGGCCGCCGTTGGCCGTGGGGGGCGAGACCGACGGCACCATCGCCCGGTTCGTCGCAACCGGGGGGGAATTTGACCCGGCCCCGGCCGACACCTTTTCCCCGTTCGGCCCGGTCCCGGTGAACGTCCGGCCGGCGACCGCGGACGTCGACGGCGACGGCATCGCCGACACGATCCTGGTCACGGGGCCGGGCACGCCGATCCGGGTCGCCGTGGTCAGCGGGACGGACAACACCACCCTTCTCGTGTCTCCGTTCGACCCGTTCGGCGGGGACTTCACCGGGGGCGGGTTCGTGACTGCCGCGGACTTCGACGGCGACGGCCGGGCCGAATTCGTCGTCACCCCCGACCGCGGCGGCGGGCCGCGGGTGAGCGTCTTCTCCGCCGGGACGGGCGGCGTGGCCGTCACCCGGGCCAACTTCTTCGGGATCGCCGACCCCGACTTCCGCGGCGGGGCCCGGGCCGCGGCCGGGGACCTCAACCGCGACGGCGTCCCCGACCTGGTCGTGGGGGCGGGGTTCGGCGGCGGGCCGCGGATCGCCGTATACAACGGCACGACCGTCCTGGGCACGCCGGCGTCGCTGGTGCCCGACTTTTTCCTGTTCGAAAGTTCGGTGCGGAACGGGGCGTTCGTGGCGGTCGGCGACGTGAACGGCGATGGGTTCGCGGACCTAATCGGGGGGGCCGGGCCGGGCGGCGGGCCGCGAGTCCTGGTCGTCAGCGGGGTGCAACTGCTCGTCGACCCGGCGGCGGCCGTCGCGGCCCCGCTGGCGAACTACTTCGTGGCTAACGCAACCGCCGACCGCGGCGGCGTACGCGTCGCGGTCACGGATCTCGACGGGGACGGCTTGGCGGACGTGGCGACCGCCTCCGGCGATAACCGCCCGGCCCGGGTGCGGGTCTATCCGGGTTCGAGTTTCGGTGGCGCGGGAGAGCCCCGCGGTTTCCAGGACCTCGATCCGTTCGGTGGATCAACGCTAGGCGATGGAGTCTACGTTGGATAATTACTCAGAGGCCGAACCCATTTATGGCATTAACAGTCAAGTAGGCGTGGAGGAAGTCGGGGCGCCCTTCGGTGACGCGCACCTGTCGAGGGTTGAAGAGTCTCGAACCGGATGATGTGCCCGACACGCCGGAGCGATTCACGTCGTCGGCCTCTGCGGCGAGACGACCCGCGGCAGGACCCAACACATTTCAGCGGGTCGACCCGTCCCGGCTCCCGCCGGCAATAAATCAGGGGCCGGGAACTTTCGCCCCCGACCCCCAACGCCGGGAACGGCTTACACCGGCACGTGGAGTGTACGTGTGACCCGCCCAGAGGTTCTGTTCGGCTCCTCACAAGACAAGTCCCGGAGCGTAGGAACGCGATTTTAACGCGGTCAGACCGCGGACCGCCCGGGTGTGGGCCGGGGGCGAGATCGGGGGGGGACAATGTGGAGCGCACTAGGAACGAAAACGTGCCGCGTGACGTGTGTTGAACACGACTGAGGCTCAGGGAGCCCCGCCCGGCCACCGCTTCCGCCCGGGGAGGCGAGACCGGGCCGAGCGGCCCTACGAGACACCGTCTGAACGAACGATGAAGGCCAGGGAGGTGACGGCGGGCACTGCGGCGAGACGTGAGTCGAAAACGACCGAGGCGGTGGGAAAGCCCGCCCGGCCGCTTCTCGCTTTGCCGGCCACACGCCGGCAGGGCAAATAGTACCAGCGGTGAGGCACGGGTCAAGCATCAGGATCGTCGACTACGGGCGGGTTCGTTACGGAGGACCATCAGTTAGGAAACAAAGCGGCCGAGCAGGCTACTACCCACCCGGCCGCCCCATTGTCGACCGGGGCACACCCGGACGGCGGACCCATAACAGCAAGGGCCGGGCCGTGACGGACGGCGGGGCGGGTCCGGGCGACCGAGGACCGGACTGGCGACCATGCCCATACCCGTGGACATTGCCAGGAAGACGGGAATCCAATACCCGGTGCCCGCGTCTGGTTCTGGCATGAACGGCCTTCCCGCGTCGTCCGCGAACCGTGATTACTTCCCGGCTGAAGTTGGGGTGAACGAGTCGAGATCGTCGATGCCGAGATGCTTTTCGATTTTCGCGACCTTCTCGACCGTCTTCTCGAACCCGCCTTCGCCGAACAACTTGTCCTCCTCTTTTTCAAATTGCTCGCCCATATCCTTGATCTCTTTCGCGGAAACGACTTTTCGAAGGGCTGGGAACAGGACCGTGTCCTCCCGAGCCTCGTGCGGTCGGTACATCCGGATGAAGGACCTGATAGTTGAGGTCAATGACTGCTTGCCATCCGCCGTGATGAAGCGGTCGGCGGAAGCCTCACTAATAATTCTGTCGGTGAGGGATCGGCCCGCGTCGTGCTGCTTGCGGAGGACCTTGACCAAGGCTTCCTGTTCGCCCTTCTTCTCGAACGCTGGGAAGATGAACCGCTCTTCGAGTCGCTCGTGGTAATCTTCGACGAACTTCCGGACCAGAGTCGAGGTCGTGCGGAAGACGTCCGGCGAGACGTCCTCTTTCGCCTCCAACCGCCGGACCCCTTCCTCGTAGATCAGGAGAACCCTGTTCAGGACACCGTGTTCCCGCATCAAGTCCTCCGTCGCTCCAATATCTTCGTCTCCTTTCTTGTCGTCCCGCTGACTTGCTGTGAACGCGGGTACAGAGGCAAACCCGACGGGCAGCGCACTGAGGAACAGTCTGCGGTCGGTCATGGGATGACTCCTTATCCCTACACACATTGAGGATTTGGCACCGACTAGACATGCAAATGGAGGACCGTGGGCAGTTACATCCTTCGAGTCACAACATGATGGGGGAAAAGAGTATACGCGACGGCTGCACAAATAATGGGTTTCCCCAAGCCACCATTCAGTCCGCCCGGTCGTCTTACCGATACCTCTGATACGACCGGCTGTGTCCGGACGTAGGGCAGATAGTGCGTATGAGGTGCATAGAAGCGTCGTGGCAATCCCGGACTCAGTTCGCCGTGCGATCCACGGGGTGGTCGGGGTAGGAGCTTTGCTCATCCCCGCCTGTGCCATCCTCGACACGGAACCATCCGAGCACCTTCCGCCGCCGACCAACATTGCGACGCAGAGCGGTTACGAGATGCCGTCGGTCGTCGACGTGCCGATCCGGCAGACGGCCGCGGCAGAGCAAGCCGAGACGAAGCCGGCGCCCGGCCTGCCTGTCGTCCCATCCGCTGGTCTGCAGGGCCACCCTCTGCCGATCGACCTGCCGACCGCGCTCGCCCTGACAAACGCCAACCCCCTCGACGTGCAAATCGCGAGCGAACGACTCCGGACGGCGTCGGCCCAACTCGACCGGGCGACCGTCCTGTGGCTACCGAACGTGAACTTTGGCGTCGACTACTTCCGTCACGACGGACAGATCCAGGATGTCGTCGGGAATGTGTTCACGACGAGCAAGTCGTCCCTAATGCTCGGGGCCGGGCCGCAAGCGGTTGTCCCCGTCGCCGACGCTCTGTACGCCCCGCTTGCCGCACGGCAGGTCGTCCGCGCGCGGTCGGCCGACGTCCAAGCGACTCGCAACGACACGACCTTCCAGGTGGCCGAGGCGTATTTCACCGTGCAGCAGGCCCGGGGCGAGGTGGCCGGGTCGGTCGATGCCCTCCGCCGGGCCGATGAGTTGGTCGAGTTGACGAAGAAAGTCACACCCGACTACGCCCCGACCGTCGAAGTGAACCGGGCGAAGGCGGAAGCGGCGCGCCGGCGGCAGGCGGTGGAGGCGGCCTATGAACGGTGGCAGGTAGCGAGCGCCGATCTCATCCGTCTCCTCCGGTTGGAACCTGGCACTTTGGTGGAACCGGCCGAGGAGCCGGCGCTCGCTGTCGAACTGATCGACCCGACCATGACGGCCGACGAGCTGATCCCGATCGCCCTCACGCACCGCCCGGAATTGACCGCCGACCAAGCCGTCATTCAGGCGGCCCTCATTCGGCTCCGGCAGGAAAAGGTCCGACCTTTCGTCCCGACACTGGCGGTGCGGGGGGTCGGGTCACAAGTCCCCGGCCTGGCCGGGGGGTACTTCGGCGGCGGGGTGAACGACTCGATGGAAAACTTCGGTCCCCGGTTCAGCGTGGACCTCCAAGCCGTCTGGGAAATCCAGAACCTCGGCCTCGGGAACCGGGCGGCGCGGCGAGAACGGGAGGCGGAGAGCCGGTTAGCCCTACTCCAGTTGCTCCGGACCCAAGACCGGGTGACCGCCGAGGTGGTGCAGGCCTACGCACGACTGAAACGATCGGCGAACCGGCTGAAGGCCGCGGAAGACGGACTCGCCAACGCGCGGGAGACGGCCGAGAAGAACCTCAAGGCACTCGTACCGGGCCGACGGGGACCGGGGGGCGAGTTGGCGTTACTCATCCGCCCGCAGGAGGCTGTGGCGGCGGTGACCGCCCTCGACCTGGCGTATCGCGATTATTACGCAGCGGTGGCCGACCAGAACCGGGCGCAGTTCCAACTCTATCGGGCGCTCGGCCACCCGGCCGAGTGCCTGATCAATGCGGTGGGTGCGCCCGTCTTGTCCACGACTCCGGCTGCGGGGTCCGTTTCGCCGATTCCGATTCCCTCCGTTTCGTTCCCGAAAGTGGAATCGAATGACGGCGCCCGGTAAGGGTTACCTCCATCTTTCACGTCGTTCCGCGCCCGGCGGGTTGTTCCGTGTTTGACGAATGTATTCGTGGCCGGTGCGGGTGATCCGACGGGACGTTCCGCCGTCGGTGCATAAGCCCATCACTGCCCCTTTCCTTAGCCCACTCGGGGCCGGTACGATCTACCGAAATCGACCCGTTCAAACCTCCTTCGGTACGCGTCGATGAACCCGATTTCCGCAGCATTACGACGGCCGGTGACGGTCATGGTCCTGATCGCCGGCGTCGTCTTCGCCGGGGTACTCGCCTGGACCCGAATGAAGAAGGACATCTTCCCGCCCCTCGACCTGCCGGTCATTTACGTCGCCCAACCGTACGGTGGTATGGACCCCCAACAAATGGAGGGGTTGATCGCCTACTACTACGAGTACCACTTCCTTTACATCAACAACATTCACCACGTCGAATCGAAGAACGTCCAGGGTCTGTCCCTGATGAAGCTCTACTTCCATCCCGGCGCCGACATGGCGCAGGCGATGGCCGAGACTGTGGGGTACGTCAACCGCGCCCGCGCGTTCATGCCATCGGGTACCGTCAACCCGTTCATCATGCGGTTCGACACCGGGAGCGTTCCGGTCGGCTACCTGGTTCTGAAAAGCGACACAAAGACGATCGGTCAGATCCAGGATCAGGCTCTGAATCGGGTCCGGCCGATGTTCGCCGCGATTGAAGGGGTGTCCGCCCCGCCACCGTTCGGCGGCGCCCAGCGAACGGTGGTCATCCGGACTGACCCGGACCGGCTGCGGGCCTATGGGCTGTCGGCCGAGTCCGTGACCCAGGCCCTTACGGGCGGAAACGTAATCGCCCCGTCCGGCAACATTCGCACCTCGACCACGATGCCGCTCGTCCCGACGAATGCGATGGTGGTCCAACCGGCGGAACTCGGCAACATCGAACTGAAACCCGGAGTTTACATGCGGGACGTCTGCCGCCGGGACTCAGTCACCGAGAAGCCTTTGATCGAAGACGCGACCGATATCCCGACCGGGTACGCTCTCGTGAACGGCAAGCGGGCCGTTTACATCCTCGTCACTAAGCGGGCGAACGCCAGTACCCTCGACGTTGTAGAGAACGTGAAGACGGCCTTGCCGGAGATGCAGCGTCAACTCCCGGACGACATCCAAGTCAGCTTCGAACTCGACCAGTCTCCATATGTGACCAACTCGATGACGGGTGTCGCCTACGAAGGACTCATTGCAGCGGGTCTGGTCGGGCTCATGGTCCTCTTGTTCCTCCGGGACTGGCGGAGTGTGATCGTCGTCGTCCTGAACATCCCGCTGGCCCTCGTCGCCGCCCTGGTCGCACTCTGGTTGTCCGGCCAGTCGATCAACCTGATGACGCTCGGCGGCCTGGCCCTCGCGGTCGGCATCCTCGTGGACGAGTCGACTGTCGCGGTCGAGAATATTCACGTCCAATTGGGACACACCGATTCGGTGGCGTTAGCCGTCTGGCGGGCGATTACCGAGACGGCGGTACCACGGCTCTTGGCGATGCTGTGTGTTCTCGCCGTGTTCATCCCGTCGTTCACCATGCAAGGGGCTGCAAGGAACCTATTCGTTCCCCTATCGCTGGCTGTCGGGTTCGCCATGATCGCCAGCTACGTCTTGTCGAGCGTGTTTGTCCCGGTCCTGTCCATCTGGCTGTTGAAAGGCCACCCCGTCGGCCAGATATCCGAAGCGGGATTTCTCGCCAAGGGTTACGCCCGAATGGTCGGCGCCGCGGCGGCCCTCCGATGGCTTCTGATTCCCGCCTACTTGGTGGTGGCGGTCGGAGTGCTCGTCCTCGCCGGCGGGGCGGTGGGGACGCAGATCTTTCCGGCGGTGGACGCCGGGCTGTTTCAGTTCCGGTTGAAGGCGCCCACCGGCACACGGATCGAGCAGACTGAAGCAATCACCCAGGAAGCTCTGCGGTTTATCGGGGACGAAGTCCGGGACGCAGGCGGGGAGGTGAACATTTCGCTCGGGTACGTTGGGGTGGTCCACTCCAGTTACCCGATTAACACCATCTACCTGTGGATGGGCGGTCCGGAGGAGTCCGTCATCAGGGTGGCCCTGAAGCCGGGCATGGTCCGGGTCGAGGACCTCAAGTCCCGGCTGCGGGACAAGCTCCCGGCCCACCTACGGACGTGGACGGCCGCCAAGTGGAAGCGGGAGGGCGTAGCGGCAGACGTCGCCGAACTTCGGGCCGCCCAAGTCCGGCTGTCGTTCGAGCCGGCCGACATCGTCAATGAGGTGATGAGTTTCGGTTCCCCGAGCCCGGTCGAGGTCCAGGTCCACGGACCGAAGACGGCGGACAATCTGGCTCACGCCGAGAAGGTGTACGCCGAACTGGCCAAGGTCCCCTCCCTGATGGACCTGCGGTTCGGCCAGGCGCTGGATTACCCGACCGTCGAAGTTGCCGTAGACCGGGAAAAGGCCGGGGCCAGCGGCGTCACGACTGAAGAGGTGGCCCGTGCAATCACCCCGTTCACGTCGTCGAGTCGGTTTACCGTACCGAATTACTGGCGCGACCCGGCCAGCGGGATTGCCTATCAAGTCCAGGTCGAAGTCCCGCCGACCTTGGTCAGCTCGGGCAAGGATCTTGAGATCGCGCCGGTGCGAAAGGGCGCCAGCCCGATCCTGGTCCGGGACGTCGGACAGATTAAGGAAGGGGTGATGCCGGGCGAGATCGACCGCTACAACACACGACGAGTGGTCGGCATCACCGGGAACATCCGCGGGGACGATTTGGGGGATGTGGCCCGACAGGTGGCGAAGGCCGTCGAAGCCGCCGGGAAACCGCCGGCCGGAGTGCAAGTCGACGTCCGCGGCCAGGTGACACCGATGCGGGAAATGTTCGGCCCACTCGCGTTCGACCCGCCGTGGAGAGTTTCGCCACTCCACTGGTTCGGGGGACTCTCCGGCGGGTTAATCGTGGCCGGGATCGTCATCTTCCTCCTACTGATGGCCTACTTCCAATCGGCCTCTTTGGCCTTGACCGCTGTGGCCCCGGTACCGGCGGTCCTCGCGGGAGTGGCAGTGATACTCCTGGTCACTGGGACTACGCTTAATCTCCAGTCGTTCATGGGGGCCATTATGGCCTTGGGCGTCGCGACGGCGAACGCCATTCTGCTCGTGACGTTCGCAGACCGGGCGCGGATCGGCGGGATGACCGCACGTGAGGCCGGCGTCGAAGGGGCTCGGTCCCGGGTCCGACCGATCTTGATGACGAGTTGTGCGATGATCGCGGGCATGATCCCGATGGCCCTCGGATTTGGGGAGGGCGGGGATCAAACGGCCCCGCTCGGTCGGGCGGTGATCGGCGGACTGGCCGCCGCCACGCTCACAACCCTCTTCGTTCTACCGGCCGTTTTCGCCTTGATTCTGGGCCGGCCCGGTCGGAAATCCGCCTCGCTCGACCCGTTCGACCGAGCAAGTTCGCATTTCGTTCCGAATGCCGAAGCCCACTCCCCTGTTCGGGAGGTTCCCCATGCGACATAGTCGACTTGCCGTCTTGGTCGCCTTGTTGGGTATTTCCCCGATGATCGGTTGTAACCGACAAGGACCGTCGACGACCGTCGGTACCGCCCCAACCGCTCCGCCGGTGTCCGTGGTGAAGCCGGAGATGCGCGCGGTCAAACGGCTGGTCGACCAACCCGGATCAGTCCAGGCGTTCGAGGAGACCGCTCTCTTGGCCAAGTTCCCCGGGTACGTTAGGGTGGTCGCAGACGACCCGGGAAAAAAGGATCGGCCGCCGCACGATCGACAAGTTGACATCGGTAGCCGCGTGACGAAGGGCCAAGTCCTCGCACAATTAGCCGTCCCCGAACTGGACAAGGAGTGGGCGCAGAAGACGGCTATGGTCAAGCTTGCCGAAGCCGAGGTCGTGCAGGCCGAAAAGTTCTTGGCCGCGGGCGAGGCCGGGGTGGACGCGGTGAAGGCGACGGTGGACGAAGCAGAAGCCGGGGTGGACCGGGCCCAGGCGGCCTACGAACGGGCTCAGTTGGAGGTGACCCGAGTATCGAAACAACTCACCGGCGGGGTGGACACCAGCCAGGCACTCGACGACGCCCAATTCCAACTCCGGGCTGCCGGGGCCGCCCGGAAGGAAGTGTCCGCCAAGGTGGCGTCGGCGAGGGCAGCGGTGAAGAAAGCCGAGGCCGACCGGGACAAGGCGGCCGCAGACGTAACGGCCACGAAGGCGAAACTTGAAGTCGCGCGGGAAGAGGTCGGCCGAGTGGACGTCCTCCGAGAGTACAACAAGATCAAAGCCCCCTTCGACGGGGTCGTCACACGCCGGGTGGTGAACACCGGCGACCTCGTGACACCAGGCGAAAAAATCGCTCTCTTCAACGTGGCCAGGATCGACCAGGTGCGGGTGGTCGTGAACGTGCCGGAAGCCGACGCCGGTCTGGTAGCGATCGGGATGGACGTCCGTGTCGCCATGTCTTCGACCCAAGGAGTCGCTGTTGCTGGTAAGGTGGCGCGGATGTCTTGGTCCTTGGAGCCAGGGTCCCGGACCCTACGGACCGAAATCGACCTGCCGAACGAGAAAGGACTGGTCCACCCGGGGACCTACGTCAACGCCCGACTCTCGACCGAATTACCTGCCACATGGACGGTCCCCGCGGCGGCGGTGGGGAAAATGGGCGACGAGTCGGTGATTTACCTCGTCGAAGGCGAAAAAGCCGTCCGTGTGTCAGCCCAACTCGGCCGGGGAGACGGGCAGTTCACTCAAATCCGGCGGTACAAAAAGCCCGGCGCGACTGATTGGGTGGACGTCACGGGCACCGAATCCATCGCCACTCCGGCCGCGGCCCTGACGGACGGACAAGTCATTCGATAACGACTCCACGTCCATTGGTGATGACACATAAAGCCGATTTTGCCTCGGACGAAACCCGCCAAGAGCATAAGACTTTGCAATTGGACGAAAGCAATGAATACATTCTCAACTTTGCATGCCTTGGTCACCTCGACCGGCTGTGCGTCGGAACGACCGCGGAGGGGCAAACCGGCGCAGGTTTAACGTAACCGCCAACCGGGTATGCCATACGTTACGGACTTCGGATTCCGAATCGGACATCGTGTGGCGGGCCCGGATGCCCGCCTGATCAAAAAACCGGGCGCGCGCGATTACTGCGTTTGTATGGCCGGGTACGGGGAAGCCCGGCCGTCCGTCGGGCAGGCCAGAGCAAGCGCAGTGGCCGCCCACCCGGTCGCCTCGGCTGAGAGGAACTGGTCACGCCCGTGCGGGAACCCACTCTCGTAGTACGGCTGGACCGGGAAACTCCGCGACCGTACCCGCCACGACCCGTCGTCGAGTTGGGTCCGCATCAAGTACGCCACGCCGCGGCGGTAGACCGGATCGGTAACGGGTACGCCACCACCCATTTGAAGGGCGGTCAGCGCCGACCCGGTCGCGTAGGCATCGCTCGCCATGGTTTCGGTCTGCCCCCACCCGCCGTCGGCCTGTTGCGTGCGAATGAGGTCTGCCGCCGCCAGGCGGGTTTCCTCCGGCGACACCCCGGCGGCCTGCAATCCGAGCAACTTGTAGACCCGATCCTCGGTGTTCTTGGCCGGCGTCCTGGACAGCCACCCGCGGGCGGATTCCATCCGTTCGGCGATCTGTCCCCGATATTCCGCCGGTCCGAACGCCCGAAGCCCACGGACGGCCAAGGCGGTGGGCATGAATTCGCTGCCCTCGGCGGGCGGCCGGGACGGGCCCCACGTCGTCCAGTGGTCGCGGTCCTTGTCCTTGCGGAGGGTGTACTCGATCATCGCGGCCGTGGTCGCGTCCGGCGGCTTACCGGCGACTTCTAGGGCGAACAGGCCCCAGCCGGTCGTGTCGGTCGCCCCGCCCAAGCCGAGGGGGCCCGGGCCGCGGCCGCGATGGAACCCCTCGCGGTTCGATTCGAAGTACGCGGTGGAGAACTCGATCAGGTCGGAGAAGTCCTTTTCGGGAACGACGAATCCTCGGGCACGGGCCGTGGCGAACGCCAGTATTGGTGTGCCGTGGTTGTGGCAGGTGAAGCAACTCCGGTGTTCGGCATGTCCCTCGATTCCCTTCCACATCACTTCGTGCGCCTTCCCGACCGCCGCCCGGATCGCGACTTCGGAATCGGCCGAGGCGGCGAACGACTCGTCGCCCCCGGGCGACCCGTTGTCCTGGAGAAGCAGAGGCACTTCGTTTGCAGACGGCGGAGTAAACGGGAAGCGGCCGGCGGGGGAAGGGTAAAGCGCTGGGTCGTTGGCAGTATAGGCGGCGGCCTTTCGGTTCGGAAGTCGGTTAGGCCTTGCGGCGTCGTTTGGCGTCCTGGAGGCGGTAGCTCTCGCCCGCCATCTCAACAATGGTGGCGCGGTGGGTGAGGCGGTCGAGGGCGGCGCCGGTGAGCCGCTCGTTGCCGAGGACCTCGGTCCAGTGTTCGAACCCGAGGTTGGTGGTGAGGACGACGCTCTGCCGCTCGTAGGCGTGGGCGATCACGTCGAAGAGTAGTTCGGCCCCGGCCTTGCTGGCCGGGACGTAGCCCAACTCGTCGAGGATGAGCAGGTCGAGGCGGCCGAGCTGGTGGCGGAGGCGGAGCAAGTGCCGGTCCTGGTCGGCCTCGCGGAGGGTGGTGATCAGTTCGGTGACCCGCCAGAACCGGACCCGCTTGCCCTGGGCACAGGCGGCCATCCCCAACGCCGTGGCCAGGTGGGTCTTCCCCGTGCCGCTCGGCCCGACGAACAGGACGTTCTCCCGCGTGGTGAGGTAGTCGCCGCGGGCCAGGTCGAGGAGCAACGGCTTGTTGACGCTCGGCCGGGCGGCGAAGTCGAACTCGTCCATCGTCTTGGGGGCCGGGAACCGGGCGGCTTTCAATCGTCGGTCGGCCGCCTTCCGCTCCCGCTCGATCAGCTCCAACTCCACGACCTGGAGGAGGAACCCGAGGTGGTCGACGTTGTCGGCGGCGGCCCGGGCGGCGACCTTCTCGCACTCGGCGTGCACGGTCGGCAGCCGCAACGCCTTCAGGTGGTGCTTCAGGAGGACGGTGCTCTTGGTGTCGGTCTTCACGCCGCCACCTCCCCGTCGGCGACGGCGTGAGGCGTGAGCAGTGACGCGTAGGCGGTCACGTCGGTCGGTGGGACCCGGACCCCGGCCAGGTGCGGCCGGCCGTCGAGCCGGAACAGTTCGGCCGGCCGGTCGGCCCGGTGGTCGAGGACCGACTTGATGCTGTCCGGATCCTCGACCCCGATCCCCAGGGCGGCCTCGACGGCGTCGGTGAGTTGGGCGAGCGAGTGGGTCTCCAGGAGGCGGAGGACCCGGATGTACCCGCGGGTGCCGTGCCGGTCGTCGGCCTCCAGCCGGCGGCGGAGCAGGTCGAAGCACGCCGGCAGGTCCCACCGCTCCAAGGGCCGGGCGACGTCGAATCCGCCGGGCTTCCGCTCCAACAACGCCAGGTAGTGGACCGGGTCGAAGTGCGTTCGCTCCCGACCCCAGTCCCGCGGGTGCCGGGCCACAAGCCGGTCCTCGTGGACGATCCGGACCTCGGCCACGGTCGCGACGACGGTCACCGCCCGGTGGGCGTATCGCGTCGGCACCGAATACGAGTTGGCGTCGAACCGGACGAGCGACAACGAGTCGGCGGCGGCCACGGTGACCCGCCGGGCGTCGAACGGCCGGGCCGGCAGGGGCACCATCGCCGCCCGGTCCTCGGCCAGCCCGTCGGCGATCGACCCCTTGCCCCGGACCGACCGCTCCTGGTCCTGTCGGCATCGGTCGGCCAACGCGGCGTTCAGCGACTCCAGCGTGGCGACGGCCGGCACCGGCACCAGGAAGTTCGACCGGGCGTAGTCGACCAGCCGCTCGACGTGCCCCTTCTCGTTCGGCCGCCGGACGAGACAGAAGTGCGGGTCGAACAGGTAGTGGCTCGTCAGCCGCAGGAACTCCCGGGTCAGCTCCCGGGCCCGCGGCCCGACGATCTTCGCCACCGCCGTCTTCGTGTTGTCGTACGCGATCCGCTTCGGCACCCCGCCGAAGAACGCAAACGCCCGGGCGTGCCCCTCCTGGAACGTCTCCGTGCACTCCCGCGGGAACACCTGGCAGTACACCGCACCGGAGTACGGCAACGACAGGACGAACACCGCCACCTTCGTCGGCACCCCGGCCAAAACCACCTCGGCGAACCCGAAGTCGACCTGGGCCTCGCCCGGCGGGTGGCTCAGCGGCAGGAACACCTCCTTCCGCCCGACCCGCAACTCCCGGACGGCGTCCTTCACCGCCGTGTACCCGCCGGTGAACCCGTGCTCGGCCTTCAACCGGTCCCAGATCCGCTTGGCCGTGTGGCGTTGCTTCCGCGGGGCTTGGGCATCGGCGTCCAGGATCTGCCGGATGATGGGCAGGACGGGTTCGATCGTCGGCCGCCGCGGCGGCTTCGCCCGCCGGTACCCGGGCGGCTCCGGGTACGTCAGCATCTTCTGGAGCGTCTTCCAGTTGATGCCGAACTGCTGACACGCCTTCCGCTTACTCAGCCCGTCGACCAACACCCGGCGACGGACCTCGGCCCACTGTTCCATGTCGGCGTACACCTCGGTGCCTCCGGCGTCCGGGGCGACGGGCTACGCCCATCTTCCCGGACCCGGATCAGCACAGTTGTGCACTTCACCCTTTTACTCCGCCGCCGCCACCCCGCCGGCCGCTTCCCGTTTACTCCGCCGTCTGCAGTTTGGCCATGTCTGTGTTGAACGCCTTGGCCTGGGCCATGTACCCCGGGGTGAAGTCGCCGGGGTAAAAGTAGACCACAACCCACTTCTCGCCCTTCGCGGGGTTTGCGACGGTGTGGTCGTGGTCGTCATCTCCGTCACCACGGACCCGCACGGTAGGTCGGGGCGAGGGGCCTCAATCGCTTCCTTCGGCGGGTTGGGCGGGATCAGCCCGTCGTACACGCCGTTCAGGTAGGCGCGACCTGCCTCTATCAGGGCCTCGGAGACGGTGAAGTCGTTTTACGGACGACAGTCTGGCACGTGTGAGCTGTGACCGTACTGACTTCGGTCACCTCGACCGGAGGTACTTGTGCCGGTGTCATCCTGATCGCGTCCAACTGCTCGGTCCTGTCCGGTTTCGGCTTGACCCGTCGAACGATGTTAGGGAAATGGGTCTCACTACTGTCGATTGTTTGTGGCAGTTTTGTGGCATTCGAATCCTGCCGATGTCGACATCTGAAACAACTCCCTACTTGATTAGTTACACGAAAATGTTAGAATTCAAGCACGTTTGCTCCAATAAGGGGTCGGTACGCGATAGCGTTCAGAGAATCCCTCCCTCTCCGTGTTTTCCCGCAGCATCTTCAGAAACGACTGGTTTTTCAGTGTTTTCTGACGCTTGATCGGGAATGACACAGTGGACTGTGTCATTACTGAGCCAATCGCCATGTCACCCAAGTCGTGAATCCTTGGCCCCTCCCCGGCCCTCGGACCTGAAACCCCGATCAGCCGGCGGCCGCGCCGCCGGTCTCGTTCTCCGATAACAGGACTTTCGCCATCTGTCGACGGGATTCCCCTTTATCCGCGTGGTAATACCGCCGGACCATCTCGGCGTTGGTATGGCCCAACCAATCCATCAGCATCCGTTCCGGTACCCCACGATTCGCGCACAACGAGCAGAAAAAATGCCGGAAGGAATGCAACCGACCGTCCGCAAAACTCTTCGACCCTTGGCCGCTACCGAACCGTCCGGCGAGCGGCTTGAGGACGTCCCGAACCAGGGCCCGCCGAACGACGTCCGCCTTCAAGCGGCCGTCCAGCGGCCCATGAAAGACGTAGCCGTCCTTATGTCGGGGCAGAGCCGAAAGCTCGGCAAAAACTTCCGGGTGCATCGGGAACGACCGATTGCGGCCACTTTTCGTCGTCCGTGTGGGGTGGGTATGCTTGGACGAGCGGGTCGACTCTTCGTCCACCAATTGGATGAAGCGCCCGGTGAAGTCGAGGTCGCCCCAACGCAAGTCGACGATTTCGGAAATCCGCATGCCGGTGTAGCAGAGGCTGACGATCAGGGTCGCGAGCCACTCCAGCCCATCGGTCGCGCGGCAGTGCGCAATCATCGCAGCGACTTCGTCCGCGGTCCAGCAATAGGTCGTCGTCTCTTTCGGTCTTTCCAGGTGCAGTCTAATTTCAGAGTCCTTGGGCAGAAGACCCTCGGTCACGAAATACTTGACGGCCTGCTTGATCCACGTGCCTTCGAGGTACAAGGTCGCCTGGGCGTAGCCTTCGTCGTCACGCCAACGAATGTAACCGTTCAAGAAGTTTTTGTTGACCCCATTCCACACGCGGACGTTTGCGATCCTCGCGTATTCGCGGACGCCGTCCATGACGGCCTTGTACCGGGCAATCGTGCGGGGCCGGGCGCCTCCGGCCATGCGCGACCGACCCACGTGTGTCTTATACTTCTCAAACCCATCTTCGAGACCGAGCGGCTTTAACTCGTTCGGACGAAGCAACGAGGCGTCGGCCTTTCCGTTCTTCACGGCCATTTTCAAATCCAGCTGATCGAGTCGAGATCGGGCCTCGGCTTCGTTCTTGGTGCCGAGCGAGAACCGGCCGAGTTTGATCGCGTTCGACCGGCCGTCGGCGTAGTATGCGCCGTTTCGGAGGACCAATCGCCACAAGAAGAACCGACACCGGATCTGGACATATTTTCGAGGTTTGGCCACGGCGTTTTCCTGGGTGGTGGGCCGCTCACAGCCACTTGGGCTTAGGGCCGGAGAGGTGGAGGGGTTCCGTCGATTCGTCGACGGGTGTCGAAGGGACCGCCGGCGGCGGGTTGGGCGGCGTCAGGCCGATGGCGGCGTCCGCCGGGATGGTCACGCGGTGACCGGGGCCGCCCGGCTGAAATTTCGGGATCTTTTGGTCGCGGATGTACCGCCAGACCGTCGATTCCGAGTGCCCGATCAGTTCACTAAACTCTTTAACGGTGAGGTATTGCGATGCCACGGGAAATGGCTTTTCGCCGACGCGGGACCGGTCGGCGATCGGTGCCGGAGTGAAGCGGTTTTACTTCACCCTTCACCATTCCCTGATTCGAACTATCGGACCCGTTACGGTTTTAGACGGCCGGACCGGCCGCGAGAGGATGGTGTCGACCCGTTGTCGAGTCCTGTTACTTCGACCATCCGATCGCGAAGAGTGTCGAGTTGCTCGTTCGTGATCTGAGTCAGATCCAGTTCCTGTCGAATCTGCTCATTGCTTTTCCCCGCTCGGAGGCGATCGACGAGGTCGATCCAGAGTTGTGCGTACCCCGATTCGTTTTGGGCCTGTTTCGTCAATTCGTGTGCCCGACCAATTTCGAAGTTCCCGACCAAGACCACCTTGGGCGCCGGACCCGACGTCCTTCTCCGCCCCCGAATGATCGGTTTGGTCCGGCCCGCCGTTGTCACCGTTCTCGGGGTCCCGGCGAACAGTTTCTGGACGTAGAAGAGTCGGACCCAGTTTTCGAGAGAGTACTCGTGACCCGAGACCAACTCAAACGCCCGTCGGTAACGTGCGAACAAGGTCGTGACGGAGACTCTCGACCCAAAGGCCATGTTCTTGAAATGACTCTCCCGAGGGATGTCGTATGCCGATCCGGTCCACCCCTCCCGCGCGTCCCAGGCGTCGAGAATTTGGCGGAACTGGGCCGGCCGAATTTTCGTCGCACGGACCGGCCGCATGGTCCGTCTGGTTTTCGCATACGTCACCAAGTCTCGCTTGAGCAACTTGTCGGAGGCTTCGAGGTTGATGCTAACCACGTCCGCGCGCTGACAACTGTCGAGCGCGTAGTCCCGGAGCAGGAGAAACTCAGATAAGTTCTCGACCCCGTCGGCCGTCTCGGCCCAGCCTCCTCCGTGGCGGGTGCGCAATTCCGCCCGCCGAATGAATAACTTCCCCAGGGCGTCGAGCGTTTCCGGCTCCAACTCGGCCGCCAACAGATTGGCCATCATCCGAAGCGGTGCCGGCATGATCGAACCCGCGAGAAACGTCATCGCCCCCTCGGCCGGCGCCACCTCGTCGGCCGGCAGGGCGGGATCGAGGGGAGGCCCCGACACGCCAATTCTGGCGAGCAGAAGAACCGCCCCGACCGAAAACAACTTGATCGACTCCGACGTCGCCTTATCCGGCTCGTAGAACCGGGCCGCCGTCCGCCACAGGGAAAGGTAGTACGGGTGCCGGCGAGTTAACTCCCACCGCATGTCCATCGGGTAGCGAAGGAGTTGATTGAGTGGGCGAGCCAAGAATGGCGGTGCCGGACGGGGCGGGTGATCGAAGGTCCGGCTCAAAGGAATTCCTCGAAACTGGTGACCCGGGTGGCTCCTAGCTACCAATTGTTACCATCCTAGTCCGTCCCTCCCGGGAGGAGGTCGGCCGGCCGGACCCGCAGGTGACGTGCGAACCGGCGGAGGTTAAGGACGGATAAATTCCGTTCGCCCCTCTCGACACTGCCGACAAAAGTCCGATGCAGCCCGCACCGCTCGGCCAAGTCGACCTGCGTCATCTTTCGGGCAATTCGCGCCTCCCGGACTTTGAACCCGAGGTGCTGGAGGAACCGGCGGTCGTCGAGCGGGCGGGCCATGCTTGACGAGCATGGTCGCCGCGGTCATGATGCTTATAAGTAGCATTCCCCAGCCGGCCGCCGCCCATGCCCGCCCCGCTTACCGACCGCCGGTTCCTCCTCGGTCACCGGCCGACCCACGGGGCCGGCCGCCGATCCACTTCGCGGCGCGTGTCCGATCCCGGCTCGGCGGTTCCACGCCGGCTTATTCAGCCCCGGTCCCTAGCCCTCGACTCATCCCTCCGGAACTCGGTCATGCGAAGCCTCACGAAAGCGGGTCTCTTGATTCTGTTCGCGATTCCGATCGGCTGTTCGGGGGCCTCGACCGGATCGGCCGACGCGGCGACCGGGCAGGAGCGGACCCGACAGGCCATTCGAATTGTCTGCGCCGAAGACCACCGACTGGTGGCCGACGTCAAGCGGGCCGACGCGAGCGGCTCGGTCGCCCGGCTGGCGGCGGCGGTCCGGCGGTACTGCGACGGGCTCGAGTCTCTGCCTTTGTCCGATTGCCCGGCCGACTTTCGCGTCGCGTTCCGGCACCACGGCCGGGCGTGGCGGGAGTTCCAGCGGGTGGTCGAGGAGTACCCGGACGGGTTCGGGGAGGGCGTCCTGGTCGGGTTCGCGAACGCCGTCTTGCGGGGAGAGGCCGACGGCGGGGCCGGGCGAATGCAAGACGAGGTCCGGGCGGCCCTGAGGCGGGTCTCCCTGACCTGGGAGGAAGTAGAACGGGTCGCCGCACGTTATGGGGTGGTTGACGAACAGTAAGCCGGCGGCTCGCGACATCGACCGGGTCCCCGAACCGGTTGTCGGACCGGGACATTACCGTCGGTGGTATTGGTTCACCGCCTTGCTGGGGATGGCTCCGAACCGATGGAGGTACGGCATGACTCCCGGCGACCGCCTCTACCGGTACTCGATCGGCCCCGACGGGTCGGAGGTCCTCGACGCCGTCGCGTTCGAACGTCCCGACCTTAGCTCTCGACCCGCCGGCCGAACGAGTTGGGTCGTGTTCCCGGGCGACCCGAACCCCGTCCGGGTCGCAACGGCGGACTTCGCGCGGAGCGAGGCGGACGCGATTCGGCTGTATCTCGCGACATGCGACGCGAAGCTGGCCCGCGTCGCGGACCGGAAGCGGGTGGCCCTCGCCCGGCACGCCCGCCTGACCGCATCCCCGGCCGACCCGGCACCGCCGCCGCATCCGGCCGGCCTTCGAGCCCGGGTCCGCTCGTACGTCAAATCCGCACTGGTCAAAGTTCTGGAGTTCGTTCTCGGGGTCGGAATGATGGTGGTCGTCGGCGTCGTCATGTATCACTGCGGCGTGTTCGCCGATAAGCGGGGCGACCCGATGCGGCTGGCGGCTTACGACGACCACCCGCCGCCCGTGGCGGACGCCCTCCGGCGGGGCCGTCGGGTCTGGCAGCTCCGGCAACTCGACTACCACGTGATCCGGCTCGGGTCGACGCGCCGGGAGGACTGGTACGTCATCCTCGCCGCGGACGGGACGGCCGAGAGCGTGGTGAAAAAGGACAACTTCCAGTGGTTCGCCGCGAACAGGAACCGCTCTCCGGAAGCCGAATACGGGACGTGGGCGACGGTCGAGGGGCCGTCCGTGTTCGCCTCGACGGGCACCGGGTTGTGGTGGAAGTGGACGGGGCCGGCGGACGGGTCGGCCGTCCGGTTCATGTTGCGGAAAGACGACACCGTTACCTTCCAGCCCGACGAGCCCCGGACGCAGTACACCGTCGGCGACGTACTGATCCGGGAGGCAGTGGGCGACGGCGGGCCGACGTGGTCGTTGCGGGTCACGCACTCGGAGGTGGCGACGGCGGGATCCACCCAGATGAGCCCGCCGCGGACGGAGGACCGGGTGGGCGTCGCCCTCCTTCTCCCGCCGCCGAACACCGATGCGGGGAAAAACCCCATCCCCAAAAAGTAGGCGGTCCCGTCACATCGGGTCCTCGCACGGGCTGGGGCGGGATCACCCGCCTGGACCGGCCGAGGTGATCGTGGCCGACTCGACGATTAGGTCAGCGTGATGAGCCGGAGGGCGGCCCGGACGCGCCACGCGAACCGGGCCCCGACGGCGGCGGCCGCCCCGGCGGCGGCACAAAGGGCGGCCCCGGCGTGCGGGGCGGCGTAGTACGCCGCTACGCCCACCGCCACCCCACCGACAGCCGTCGCCAGCACCGCCCGCTTCATCCGCCAGGCGGCGTGGGCCACCTTTCCGGTGGTGACGGTCAAGGTCACGGCCACCACCGCTTGCCGGACGACGAACGTCCCGGCCGCGAGGACCGCGCCAGCGACGGCGGCCCGGGCCCGGCGGAGGAGGGCCTTGAGTCGGGCCCACGCAGACCGTGTCGCGGCGGGCGGGGGTGCGGTCGCCGCCGGCGTCGGCCCGAGCCCCTGGACGGCGGCCCGCAAGTCGGGGTTGGTCAAGATCTCGCGAATCGTGTCGGCAACGGCCAGCCGGGCCCCCTCCCGGGCGGCGTCGGTGATCGCCCCCTGGAGCCCTTCGGCCAGGCCGTCGAGGATCTGGTCGAACCGGTCGAGCTGGTCGCCGAGTTGGCGGCGGGGCTGGCCGGGGGCGTGTGGCCGTCCGTTGTGAATCGCATGAGTCATTGAAGGGTCCTCGGGGTTGGGGAATCGATGCAAACCATCACCGGCCGCGGGGCGGTCCCCCGCGGCCGGTCGGAACAGTCGACGAGCGGGCTACCGTCGGTCGAGTCGACCGGCGGCGGACTGGAGGAGGTCGGGGACGGCCAGGAGGTCGCCCGCGGCGGTGACGACGGCGAGGACGACCCGACCGATCGGGCCGAGGACCCCGAGCCCGGCGACGGCGAGGCCGAGCCCGGCCGCGGCGGCGACCCGGCCGGTCCGCCGGGCCCACCACCGGGTGACGACGGCCCCGGCCGCCAAAGCTAGGGCCGCATCCGGCAAGAGACCGGGGGTTCGAGAAGGCGAATCGGTTCGAATCGGAGTCGGTGCCGTAACCGACGACCAGGGTTCCGGGTCGTCGGCCCACGGATCGACCGGGTCGTGCCATACCCGGCCGGCCGGCGGGGGACGGCTCGGGGACTCCGGCCCATCGTGCCGGAGCATGGTGTGTACGACGTCGCGGACGGCGTCGGCGACGACCCGGGCGAGTTCGCCCGCCAGGGCGACCCAGACCCGGTCCTTGAGGTCGGCCAAGGTGCCGGCCACTTCCGAAAGCTTGTCGGTGACGATGGACATGGCCGTCCTCAGGCGCCGAGGTTCAGGTCCTTGAGGCTCGACCAGACGTTGGCCAGGGCCTTCTTCTCCCGCTTCTGGTGTCGCAACGCGGCCACCAAACGGGAGACCCGGGTGACGACGTCGGCGAGGGCGGTCCGGAGTCCTTCGGCCTCGACAAGGGGGTCGATCGCCTCGCCGGTGGGCTCGGGCGGGGCGGGGGGTAACGTCGGCTTCATGGCGGCGGTCCTTTCGTGGGGTGGAGGGATCGGGATGGTGACCGGTCGCGGTTCCGGACCGGTGTCGGAGTCGGTGGACCGGGGAACGACCCGGCCGGCCTCGTCGAGGTCGAGCCGGGTGGCGGTGGGGGTGGACGGGGTCGTGCACCCGGCATCGAGCGGCATGGCGGCGAAAGTTACGGAGTCGCCGAGGCTGACGATCGGCTTGTTGGTGTCGGCGAACCGGACGGTCCGGCAGCCGAGGGCGAGCATCCGGCGGAGGTCGGCCCGACCCATCGGGACCTCGCCCGCCGGGCCGGCGACGGTCGACCGGGTGAGGCGGACCTCGACCGCGTCGGATTCACCGCCGGCCCGAACGAACGCCCCCTCGTCGGCGGCGAGGGTGACCGGACCGAGTTCCTCGCCCGCCCCGGGCAACCCGGGCAGGGCGTCGAGGAGGGCGTCCGCGTCCCGGTCGTCGACCGTCACGACGGTCGGCAGGGTCTTGGGCAAGGCGCCGACTACGTCGGGGAACTTTCCCTCGGCGTCGATCGCGAGGTACACCTCCCACGGGCCGACGCCGACGACGAGGTGCGAGTCCGTCCGGCCGACCCGGACGGCGTCGCGGGGGCCGAGGTCCTTCGCCCCGAACACAGGGACGGCGGGGACGAGAACGTCCTCGGCGAACGGGACGTCAAATCCACTTCGCAGGTAAGCCCGCTTCCCGTCGGTGCCGATCACCTGCCCCTTCTTGCCCCGGACCTGGACCCGGTGCAGGGCGTACCGGGTCGGCTCCCGGGCCGCGGTCCGGCCGGCCTCATGCACCGCGTCGAGGAAGGCCCCGGTCAGTTCCTCAGTCCTGTCGGGACGAACGGGAAGGGTGTGATCGGTCGAGGCCGGCACGGCCTCGACCGAAAAGGTGCGGGGAACGCCCCGGTCGGCCCAGCGGGCAGCGACCCGGTCCGACCCGACGCGGTCGATCTCGACGCCGTCGTCCCCCGGCCCGTCGACGGCGTCGAAGAGGGCCATCGGGACGACCACCGTCTCGGCCGGCCCGTCGGCCGGCCCGGACCAGGTCAGGGTGGTCTCGCCGAGGGGGACGGCGAGGGTGAGCCGGCCGCCCGTCCGGTGGAGGACTACCGGCGGGGCCGGGCCGCGGGGCCGGCCGCCCGGCAGGCACTTCCGGGCCAGGGAGCGGACGGCCCGGGCCACGGCCCGGGACATGACGATCATGTCGAACTCCTTGAAGGGGAACGGGTGTCACCGGCCGACGCGGACGGTGACGGCGTGCAGGGTCGGGTACCGGCGGACGAGCCGCGCGGCATCGGTCCGTAGACGGCGGAGGAACCGGACCGAAGTCAGAACCCGGCGGCAGGCGACGGCCGCCGGGTCCGAGAGCCCGGCCGGAACGAGGAAGGTCACCTGGAACTCGTCGAGAGTGACGCGGCGGGTCATGGGGGTCCTTTCACGTCGGTCAGGCCCCGATCGGGACGACCCGACCGAACGGCGGGTCGATGCGGGCGTCGCCGACCTTGGCCCAGAGCACGGGCACGGCCGGCGGCCGGGCCGGGAACCGGGTGTCGAGGTCGGTGAGGCAGACGACGCAAGCGGGGGTGATCCCGGATGTCGCGATCCAGTCGAAGACGCAATCGTGCCGTGTGCCCCCGCCGCCGACCGGGTCGAGCCGAAGAGGGCCGTCGGTCGACGTCCAGGTCCGGACGGACCGTACCTGGGTGTCGTGACACAGGACGGTCGCGGTACAGTCGAACGCCCCGAGGAGGGCGGTCAGCTCGGCCGCGAAGACGCCGAGTTGCTCCTTTCCGATGGAGCCCGACGTGTCGACGGCGACTACGACGTTGCCGAGCTCGTCGGAGTGGAGGCCGGGGAGGTAGAGGCCATGGGAGAGGTACCGGCGGTTGGGCCGGGACCAGGCGTAGTCGTTCTTGGCGTGGCTCGACACGAACGCGTGGAGGACGGCCCGCCAGTCGACCGGGGGGTGGACGACCGCCGCGACCATGCGGCCGAGGCCGGCGGGCAGCTCGCCCCGGCCGGCCGCGGCCTGCTCGGCCTGGGCGACCGCCACCGTCCACCGGGTTTCGGACTGCCGGACCGTCGCCGGCGACCAGTCGGTCGGGTCGACGACCCCGCCGCAGCCGCCGGGGTCGGGATCGGGTGAAGAGTTGCCTCCTAATGAGGGTGGTGCCGAAGAGTCGACGCCAAACTCGGCGAGGAGCCGGTAATACTCCTCCGCCGAGCGGCCGGGTGGGAAGTGGGCGAACCGACCTTCCCCTGGCACCAGACGTCCCGCCGGGAGAATGAAACCGGCTTCGATAAGGAGTTTGTTGATGGACAAATCGGTCGCGACGTTCCATGTGTCCAAATTCCGGCCCGCCCGGCGGGCGAAGTGGGCCAGTGCACAATGCATGACCTCATGGACCAGCACGCCGACGCGTTCCTCCTTCGTAAGGCCGAGGACAAAGCCGGGGCGGTAGAGCAACCGCCGGCCGTCGGTCGCCATCGTCGGGACCGACCGGTCCGGGACGGGGACAAGCCGTAGTGCGAGGGTGGCGAAAAAGGCGTTCCGGGCCTCCCGACCGAGGACGAGGGCGGCCCGGGCACTGGTCAGGGCGCGCGCTGCTAGATCGTGCTCGGTCGGATCCGCACCGACACCGCCGGCCCGGGTCATGGAGCACCTCCGATGACACAAGAGTTGGAGAGGGTTCAGCCGGCCGCCCGAACGGGAGCCGGCTCCGAGGACTGGGCACTGAGGAGGAGGGCCGCCGTCGCGGCCGCCTGGTCGGCGGCGTCGACCGCCCGGTGCAGGCCCGACAGGCCGACGTTGAGGAGGTCCTCGTAGAGGAGCACCTTCGCCCGCAGGTCGGCGGCCTGACTCTGCCGGGTCTCCAAGGCCCGGCCGCCCAAGTGGCCCGCGGCCACCTCGGCTTGGATCCGCTCGGCCTCAGCCTGGACTTCAGTGACGACCGCGTCCCGGACCGCCCGCACGGCGTCGGCGTCGAACCGGTGCCGGAGGAGGTAGACGGCCGACTGGCCACCGTCGGCCGCCGCCTCGACCGCCCGGCCGACCCGGGCCCAGTCGTCGAGCTTCGGCCCCGGCACCCAGTAGACGGCGCCCGACGGTCGGAGGCGGGTTCCCCCCAACGCGTCGACCACCCGCACGAGGGCGGCCGAGAGTTGGGCCGCCGGCAGGCGGCCGAGCTGGGTGTCGAATGCTTCCCGGACGGCAGGCACTTGGGGGTGGTCCCACGGGTCGAACACCGGGCGCGGGACGGGATCGTTCGGAATCCGGGCCACGAGGGACGTCCAGTAGTCGTTCCGGTCCGACCCACGATCTTCCCGGACCACGGCGAACCCGTCCTTGGCCGCGAGCGGGCGGACTAAGACCCGGGGCCCGCCGAGGACCTGGTCGAGGGCGTCCCGCAGCGCGGCCGACGCCGGCCGCGGGTCCGGCACGTACGACTCCAATCCGAGTGATAAGAACTCTTGGCGGAGCCTGTCGCGGTCGGACCACGCGGCGAGCGACCAGAACGCGACCGACCCGCCCACGTCGAGGTGGGATTCGATCATCGAATATCTCCAAAGGGGATGGATCAGGCGGCGAGGAAGAGGCCGCGGCCACGGGCCCGGGCGATCCAAGCCTGCACGGCCGGGTCGCCGGCAAGGGGAGGAGAAACGGCGAGAAGGTCCCTTACGGCGAGGAGCGCGAACTCGTCCGGGAACCGGCTGGCGTACCGGACCGCCGCGGCGGCCGGGGCGGCCCCGGCCCGGACCCGCTCGACGATGGCGCCCACGAGGGCGTAGAGGACGGCCGGCTCCCGCGAGACCGGGGTATGGTCTGGGTCGGCCAGGGCCCGGTCGACGTCGGGCAGGTCCCGGTAGAGGGCGAGGAACCCGGCGAACTCCGCCGCCGGCCCCTCCCCGACACACCCGGCCACCACTTCGGTCGACAGGTCCTCGGGCGTCTTCGCCAAGACGTCCGAGACGAACGCCCAGCTTCTTGGTGTGGCGAACGCCCTGGCGTTGGCCGTTGGGTCGAACTGATAAAGGAGACCCGGCCGGAACCGGAGGAACGCCCGAACTTCCGGGGCGACGCCGGCAGCGACGGCCCAGTCCTGCCAGTCCTCGTTCGATACGTCGAGGTCGAGGTGGACGAACCGATTGAGGAGTGGCGCGATGACGCAGTGGGTACCGGCCCGGTCCTCGGTCCGGTTACTCGCGGCGACGACCGACCACTCGTCCGGGAGGACATATTCCCCGAGCCGGCGGTCGAGGGTGAGCTGGAGGCAGGCCGATTGCACGAGCGGCGGGGCCTGGGCCAGCTCGTCCAGGAAGAGGACGCCCTCCCCCTTCCGGGGCAGGAATGCTGGCGGGCACCAGACCGCGGTGTCCTTCGCGAGCCGGGGAAGGCCCCGCAAGTCGACCGGGTCGAGGAGCGTGACCCGGAGATCGAGGAGGGGGAGTTTGAGGGCGTCGATCGCTTGGCGGACGACACTCGACTTCCCGACCCCGGGCGGGCCCCAGAGATACAGGGGCCGCCGAGTCGGCAAAAGGGTGACGAGGACACGAACGAGTTCAGACGGACGCATAGCACCTCCGTGAGAAGTGAGCGGAATCCTCGACGACGTCACGCGGACGCCGAAGCTGTGGACACGTGAGCAAGAACGGGTGGGATTACCGACGACGGGCGATGCGACGCACGACCCCGGCCACGCCAAAGACCGTCGTGGGAACGGCGACAGTCGCCCAGCGGGCGACCTTCGCAGTCAGGACGACGGCTGTCGCCAAGCCGGGTGGGACAGCCGCCCAGAGACCACGACACACGGGACACGGCCCACACGGGTCTTGGCACGGCGGTCCGGACGCCGAGGCGAGGGGACGGATTTCGATCCGCACGAGGGACCTCCAGAGTAGTGACAGGCATCTTTGCCGGACAGCCGAGAACGAAACGTTCGATCCGGTAGTCACGGGGGAAGGGTTAACTCCTTCCAAGTAATGGTGACCCGGAATCGGCCTGTATTTAGATCACCGGCGATTCGTTAACCGGAAGGTCGGAAGGTCGAGTCGAATTGGCTGTATGTTAGGGTCCGAATCCGAACGGCTGGACCGCCGAGGGCGGCCTATTTCCCGGTTGCGGCGAACTTCCCCCGCTTGGTCTTGGCAAACCGGCGTCTTTACCCTTGTTCGCCAATTCCCGAAGAATGGCCGAGTACAGGGTGGCGTAGGGCGTCTTGCCGCCTGGGTTGGTCCAGTACCCCCATGGCGTTGCAAACGGTATCCTTCACGCCGAAGTCGCCTCAGGCCGTGAACGTTCATAGCGATACCCCACAGCGACGGGATCACCATGAACAGGATCCCGGGGTCTTGGACCGCGAGGAACGCGTTTAAGGCGATCAGGCAACAACAATTGATGAGGCCGACGACGTATACTGCTCGGAGAAGGCCCCGGGCGACCAGTAAGGAACTCGTCATGCAAAACGCACAGGCGACGATCGAAAGCCCAGTAATCATGTGCACCCCCTACTCATCCCCAAGTCGTTGCGTGGGGGTAGGGGTCTGCCTCTCGAATCAGATCGGAACCGTTTTCGGAAAGGGCGAAAGAGTGCCGCAGACGAAAGGGATTGCGGCCGGTGGGCAAGTGCACAGCGGTGAATTGGGGGCAATCTTGCGCTGTTGAGGGCAACGAGGGGGCGAGGTAGACGAGATTTGGTCCGGACCGGGCGGGGGTAGTGTCCCCTTCTCTGTGCAGAATTTACGATCCCGATTTCTTCCGCTTAGGTTTCTTGTGGGACAATTTGGCGCTATCCGGCAAGCTTTCGTGGAATCGCTGTTCCGGGTAGCGATTGACCAGTTCCGTTGCACACGTCAGGATGTTGTCCTTAACATCCTTGCGGGTAAGTAAGAGCGGCGGCAACAGTTTCAACTCTGGGTAGGGGTCAGTACTTAGCGCCCATTCAGCAGCGACACGACCTTGGTGTCTGCGGTCCACGCCGCAGGCAACCTCAATGCGGCTCCTCTCAAGTTGGAGCTTGTCCAGAATATCGTTGTGAAGACCAGCAGTGACGATCTTTGTGTTCAGGTTTTCGTTTTCGTGTTCCGCGAGTACCCGCTCAACTCCGATAGCCATTTCCCCCACCAGTGTGACCACGTAGCGATACGCGAATGTGCTCCCCATTTCGGCTAGCAATTGCTTGACCTTTTCTGCCGCACCTTCCTCGTAATCGCCCTCCGATCGATCCGGTTTGGCAATCACTCTTTTCAGAGTGACCCGTTCACCCCACTCCTCGTCAACGTACTTGTGGATGAACCCCGTCCACCGCTGCCGAGCCGGCGATCCATCCGAAGTGGCTTCGAGTTTGATGACCAGAACTTCCCCGGCATTCGGGGGCCGATCACCCAACTCGTGTCGGATGTATTCGGCGATCTTACGTCCGACGTCACCATCATTGGGCCGAATGCAGATGGCTATCTCCTCTGCCTGACTCGGGTGCCCGCCGCTGAGAACAATCCGATAACCCTTCGCGGCCCAGTGACTCAGATCAGTGCCATTGAGCTCTGCTGCACGGGAGATAATCAGACGCGGCTTGTCACCCTCTTCAACGTCATTCCTAACCTTCCAAGTATCCTTGTTATGAGCAACTTTCACCGCCGCCTTGAGCATCCCAGCCCGGTAATTCCTGACACTTCCCGACTCGTTCGTTTCAGGTAACTCCATCACTCTTATGAACCTGGGCGACTCTCCCTTTTTGGCGACGATCAAGTTTCCTCCACCCATCCGGATATCGACCATCTCCGCTCTATGAGCAAGTGCCACTTCGTCCACACCTTGGATAAACTCGGACATGAACGCGGAATGCCACTTCCAGCGAATCACCGCCAACCTTGGACCCCGTTGCGTCTTTGTACCTGCTTCTGCGGCTTGTCCGGAAACGGTCGATACGACTGAAGTCCACTTCAAGACGCGTCGCCCTTCGGAACCGTCGGAACCGACCTCAGGCAAATACTGTTTGGAATATTCCCCGAATATTGCTACCGCTGCAGGTTTGAGAACATGTCGATTAAACTGTGTAAAGGTGTTCGACCACGTCCCATCTGCCACGTTGTCTAAGGATTTGAGCCTGATGATTTCACCTTTTCCTATAACTTCTATTGGTACTCTACTGTCGACGATTACGACTTCATTACTTTTTTCTAACACGACGCTCATTTCAGTCAGAAGTTTCCTAAACCGCTTCACGTGCGCCTTCATGGACACATTGAGTTCTTCCAGTATCTTCATTCCCCCGTCCGGTTTACGAAGCCACTCCAGCAATTCTTCGATTTGGCCAGCCTCCAATCTCTGTCCAGCAATCGGTAAGGACATCGCTGGCTCACTGGGCGTGAACGGAGTTCGTGAGACCTCTCACGATAGCCTCTCACTGACGCAGTAACAAGGGTCTCACTTGCCGCTTGTGATTGCGTTCACGAATCGCGACTCATCATTTTGCCAAATCTGTGGTTATGTCGAATAACCGCGACGGATCTTTCGTAGAAAGGGGTACCGGCCCAATGAGGGTCGGTCATCCTTTCCTATTCTCCGTCTACGAGGTGCCGGATGATCAGTTTGAAAACCACGTCTCGGACTCCGAAACTGATATTCGAAACGCTCGAGGATCGGACGGCGCCATCGATCCCGACTTCGAGTTCCATGTTCAGTTCTTCGTCGTCGGCAAACTTCGGCAGCTCGATCACCTTTTACGACACTGTTTCCGCGGTCTCCGGCACGGCATCACCGACGGGTAGCGTCGCCCTCGTAAATCCCAATACAGGCTTGGTTCTTGGCACCGGTACGCTCACAGGCATCGGCTCGGGATCTTCGCAGGCGCAGATCACCTTACCGAACTTGCCGGTTGGCCAGACACCGATCATGGGAATTTTCATCGGCAACTCCATGTTTGATACCAGCCTCAGTGCCGTACTCAACGAGACCATCAACCCCGTCGCCACCCCGACGACGAGCTCCCTGTTCAGTTCCCAGACCACGGCGAACGCCGGAACTCCGATCCCGTTCTACGCGACCGTCTTCGCCAACGCCGGCTCGGCGTCGCCGACGGGAACCATCTCCCTGGTCAACGCCTCGACCGGAGCGACCATCGCCACCGGCACGCTCTCCAGCATCGGCTCGGGCGTCTCGCAGGCGGTGATCACCGTGTCGGCCCTGCCGGTCGGCACCACACCCGTCAAGGCGGTCTACGCCGGGAACTCCAACTTCTCGGCCAGCAGCTCCGCCCCGGTGACGGAGACCATCAACCCCGTCGCCACCCCGACGACGAGCTCCCTGTTCAGTTCCCAGACCACGGCGAACGCCGGAACTCCGATCCCGTTCTACGCGACCGTCTTCGCCAACGCCGGCTCGGCGTCGCCGACGGGAACCATCTCCCTGGTCAACGCCTCGACCGGAGCGACCATCGCCACCGGCACGCTCTCCAGCATCGGCTCGGGCGTCTCGCAGGCGGTGATCACCGTGTCGGCCCTGCCGGTCGGCACCACACCCGTCAAGGCGGTCTACGCCGGGAACTCCAACTTCTCGGCCAGCAGCTCCGCCCCGGTGACGGAGACGATACAAACTGTTGGCGGCTATACCGCGGCCGACGTTGCCAACGCGCAGCAAGAACTACGAAATACCACCTTGCATCCGGAAATGACGAACATGTGGACGCAGGTCAAGAATCCGCCCATTACGAATGGATCTTCCAATCGCTCGGCAAATGCCTATGCCGCTGTAATTGACCAGTTCGACGTTCAATACAGCAACGCGGGCAGATACCGTCCTAGTAATCAATACAATTTCACTCGCTGTAACATTTTTGCTGGCGATGTTATGCGTGCAATGGGCGCTCCGCTTCCGACGAAGGGCGATATCGGCATTAATGGCCCCGACGGCAATCCTGACCCGATGACGGCGAATGCTACGTCGATTAACTCGTGGTTGAAGAACGGAAATGGTGATTGGCGAAAGATCGACTTGAATTCCACTGCCGACCGCGCAACGCTACTCGCCCATGTAAGAGCTGGAAAACCTGCTGTCGCATCGGCGCCTGAGTTGTTCGCTGGGTATGGACATATCGCCGTCCTCCGTCCCGACCAAGTCATATCGAACCTGGATACCGATAACATCGGTAGTCTCGTAGTCTCGCAAGCCGGCGGGAGCAACTACAATCGGGCCAACCTTTCATTTGTAACCGGCTGGAGTTCAAGGAATTTCCAAGGAGTCGATTTCTTCATCCATAATTAGACCCGAAGGGCGATTCTTCAGACGGAACTGGCTTTCCAGCACATTGGGATCCTAAGCTTAGAATTCCACGTGGACAAGTTGTCGCGGCCGCTTCTATAGTGTCACCTAAATACTAGTGACTCCAGCGTAACTGGACTGGCCACAGTTAGGCCGCAAATGTAATCACACTGGCTCACCT
>JADMIO011398611.1_pt1 | contig 57600 bp, 56 predicted proteins | sample 8958161 | NCBI WGS metagenome assembly JADMIO01 (sample SAMN16585339, study PRJNA669376) | soil metagenome | isolation source: Crop rotation soil | place: USA: Cullars Rotation, Alabama | collected 2011 | reverse complement strand
CGCGACAACTTGTCCACGTGGAATTCTAAGCTTAGGATCCCAATGTGCTGGAAAGTCGGGATGCTGAAGAGCATTCTCGGACCCGAGATGTTCCGCAAGGGCATGGATGTCTATTTCGAGCGCCACGATGGCGAAGCCGCAACGGTCGAAGATTTCGTGCGCTGCTTCGAGGATGTCAGCGGGCGCACGCTCGAACAGTTCCGGCTGTGGTATAGCCAGGCCGGTACGCCGGAGATTCAGGTGGAAACCGCCTACGACGAAGGCGCGAAAACCTACGCACTGACGCTCAAGCAACGCGTGCCCTCGACACCTGGACAGCCCGACAAGAAGCCGATGCACATCCCGCTCGCCCTTGGCCTTATCGGGGCACAAAGCGGCACCGCCATGTCTCTCACGCTCGATGGCGAAAATGCCAGAGGTCCGAAAGAACGCGTTCTGGAATTGACCAAACCGGAGCAGCGTTTCGTGTTTACCGGCATCGGCGAGGAGCCGGTTCTTTCGCTCGGGCGGAATTTCTCGGCGCCTGTCGTCATTCGCTCAGCCACGAACGCCAAGACGCTGGCCTTCCTCATGGGCCGCGATTCGGACGCCTTCAACCGCTGGGAAGCCGGACAGCAGCTCTCCGTCGAAGTCCTGCTCTCCATGATCAACGATATCCACTCGGGCCGCAGCCCGCGTACCGATTCGATCTACATCGATGCCATGGGCTTGGTGCTCGCCCGCGCGAATGAGGATCACGCATTCACCTCTTTGATGCTGCTTCCGCCGAGCGAGAGCGAGCTTGCTCTGGTCGTCAGCCCCATCGATCCGGAAGCCATTCACGAAGCACGCGATCATCTCATCGCCACCGTGGCCGACGTGCATGGCAAGGTGCTCGGAGCGCTCTATTCCCAACTGGAGTCGCACGGACCGTTCAGTCCCGATCCGCGATCGGCAGGCCAGCGATCGCTGCGCAATTGTACCTTGCGCTACCTGACCGCGGCCGATGACGAGAACGCTGCAGAATTCGCTTACGCGCATTATCGTTCCGCGGCGAATATGACGGAGATGACGGCAGGGCTTTCCTCGCTCGCGCGCATGTCGAGCCCGCGGCGCGAGGCGGCCTTCGTCCATTTTCACGACCGTTTCAAGACCGATCCCCTGGTGCTCGACAAGTGGATGGCGGTTCAAGCTGCTTCTCCGCTTCCGGACACCGTGATGCGCGTGCGCGAGCTGATGGGCCATCCCGTGTTCTCGCTCAAGAATCCGAACCGCGTCCGGGCGCTCATCGGCGCATTCGCTATCGGCAATCCGTTACGCTTTCATGACCGCAGCGGCGCCGGCTATACGCTCGTGCGCGAAGTGATCCAGACCCTCGACGGCATCAATCCGCAAACGGCCGCCCGCATGGCGGCGGCCTTCGAGACTTGGCGGCGCTACGACAGCGAGCGTCAAAAAATGATACGCGCGGAACTGGAAACCATCGCCGCACAATCACGTCTCTCACCGAACCTCTACGAAATGGTTACGAAGATGCTAGGCTGACGATGCTGGGATGACGAAAGGACCCTCCCATGTGGCCCTATCGTATCGGCATCGAGGAGGAATTCTTCGTCATCGACCTGCGCACGCACAATGTGCGCCGGACCATGTCGCAGCAATTTTTCCGTGCCTGCAAGAAAGAACTCGGCGAGGCCGTCACCCACGAGTTGCTGCAGTCTCAGATCGAGGTTCGCACTCCACCTTGCGGCAGCATGGAGGAAGCTCGCGGGCACTTACGGTTTTATCGCAGCGTGCTCGCCCGCCGCGCTGCGGAGCACGGCCTCTCCATCATCGCATCCGGCACGCATCCCTTCGCGGTGTGGCCCGAACAGAAGCACACGCTGAAGGAACGTTATGGCGGCGTGATGGACGATCTGCAGATGCTGGCCATGCGCAACATGCTCTGCGGCATGCATGTGCATGTGGAGGTGCCCGAGCCCGCATCGCGCGTGGAGATCATGTACAGGCTGGTGCCGTTCCTGGCGCCGCTGCTTGCGCTGAGTACGTCCTCGCCGTTCTGGCAAGGCCATCGCACCGGTCTACTTGGCTATAGGCTTGCGGCTTATGACGAGCTCCCGCGCACGGGCCTACCGGAGCTTTTCCATTCGTCCGGCGAATATCAGCATTACATCGACACGCTGACCGAAGCCGGTGTGATCAAGGACGCGAGCTATATCTGGTGGGCCATTCGGCCGTCGCTTCGGCATCCAACGCTCGAATTTCGCATTGCGGATTGCTGCACGCATGTCGAGGATGCGCTCTGCATCGCCGCCATCTATCGTGGATTGGTGCGGCACCTCGTCCATCATCAAGGTTTGAACGCGCGCTTCGATTCCGTCGGACGCGCGGTGGCCGAGGAAAACAAGTGGCGTGCCCAGCGCTATGGAACGGGGGCGACCTTCGTGGACGAGAGGGCGCGCGTGGCGCGGCCCATCGATTCGGTCGTCGCGGAAATCCTGGCACTGATCCGAAACGATACGGACGCGCTCGATTGCACGGCCGAAGCCGAACACGCGCTTGAAATCCTGAAACGCGGGTCGAGCGCGGATGAGCAGATCCGCGTCTATCGCAAAGCGCGCGATGAGGGTGCCAGCCGCCCGCGCGCGCTCAAGGAGGTCGTCGCCTGGCTGCAGGAAAAGACCGCCGCGTGAGCGTTCGTTAGGGCGCCAAGCCGTCGACGGCGTAAGCCTGACCCGTGGTCAGTCGCTCGCGGATCGGACGGATGGACGAATAGGTGGGCGAGTCCCACCAGTCGCGCAAATTCTTCATGCTCGGAAATTGGATCACCACGATATAGCCGGGCGGCTTTCTCGACGCATCGAGGATCATGGGCTCGGCACCGCGAACGATGAAGCGGCCGCCATAAGGGGTCAGTGTATCGACGACCTTCGCCGTGTAGGCAGTGTAAGCCTGCGGGTCCTTTACCTCCTGGATGTTGGCGACATAAAAGGCCGGGACTGCGGCTTGTGCGGCGAACGCCGCCATGCCGGCTGCGCCGAGTGCAACTCCCGTTATGCCGGCAGACGCGATTTTCAATGCGGCACGCATGTTTCCTCCCCGTGTTGAGCAATCCGCCTGCAATTTAATGCCCGGCGCGGCAATTACCAGCGAACGTCAAGTTTGGACACTACCCGCCCCTTGGTAGTGGCCGGTTATGAGAATTAGGCCAGTACCCGCCCCTTGGGTGATCATCGACGGCAGCATTTGGCGCGCTTGGTGTGATGAAGGCGAACGGACGTTTGCGGATGAAGATACGGCTTGCGGTTATTTTTGGGACCGGTATCTAACGCCGCCTTCAAAATAGGACACTACCCGCGCCTTGAACCGTGTTCCGTTCCTATATCTGGCCTATCTCCATCACTATGCGCTCGATAGGCCAGACTTAGACGGGATAGGCCACGCCTTCGCGCATCGCCGTATGCATTGCACAGGGATTTCCGTTTCGATTAGGGACTTATTAAGCCTATCGCGCCAGGGTGCACCTGTCTCAGGGACGCGCGAAGGAGAGCCGAGTCTTGGAAATCGGCGGGACCCGCAGAATCGAATCGTCATCCGTGCGCCGTGCCGGCCGCGTATCCAGCAGCGACGGCAAAAGCTTTGCGGCGCAGGAGACTCAAGAGACGAAGACGGCTGCCGCCTTGACGGGCGCCGGCCCCATCGCCGCTGTCGATGCCATTCTCGCGCTGCAGGGCATCGAAGATTCGACCGACGAGCGCAAACGGGGCGTAACCCACGGCGAAGAGCTGTTGAAGCTGCTGGATGAAGTGCGCGACGGCCTCTTGGCCGGCGGCATTCCCAAGCTAACGCTGAACCGGTTGGCCGCCGCCGCCGGCAAGCGGCGCGAGAGCTTTGCCGATCCAAAACTTCAGAATGTCCTCGAAGAGATTGAGCTCCGCGCCCGCGTTGAATTGGCCAAGCTCGAGCAGGCGGAAAAGCTGCCTTTGTAAGTCACTGAAATGTAACAGATAATTGCGAGCGTCAGGGATTCTTTCCATTTGCCCGGAAAGCGTGACACCGCTATAACCCGCCCGCCCAGGGGGCGCTTTTTCGAGTCGAGGAGTGTGTATGGCGACCGAGTTGCCTCGCAGTTATAGGCCGTCGGACGACGAGCCTTTCATGAATGAGCGGCAACGGGAGTATTTCCGCCGCAAGCTGGTGGCGTGGAAGGAAGACATCCTTCGGGAAAGCCGCGAAACCATCCAAAACCTTCAATCCGAACCAACGCCCAATGCCGATCTCGCCGACCGCGCCACGACAGAAGCCGAGCGCCAGCTGGAGCTTCGGACCCGCGATCGCCAGCGCAAGCTGATTTCCAAGATCGATTCCGCCCTTCGGCGTCTCGAGGACGGGTCTTATGGATTCTGCGAAGAAACCGGCGAGCCGATTTCATTGAAGCGCCTGGATGCCCGTCCCATCGCCACGCTCTCGGTCGAGGCGCAAGAACGTCATGAGCGGCGCGAGCGCGTGTACCGCGACGACTGAAGCAATTCGTTCGCTCGAATTCAGATGATGTACGCGGGACCGCGGCAACGCGGTCCGCTTTTTCTTGAGGTCGTTACCGGCTAGGCTCACGCCATGGACCGAACGGCTGCAATTCTCGACACCGATGACGCAATCAATCAAAGCCACATCAGCGCGCTGCAGATCACGGTCGCGGTGCTCGGGGCCTGCATCCTGTTCGTCGATGGCTTCAACACACAGCTGATCGGCTATATCGCGCCGCGAATAGCGGCGGACTGGAAGCTTTCGGATGATGTCTTGGGGTGGATTCTTTCCGCCGACAAGATCGGACTGCTGATCGGCTATCTGTTCGTGGCCCCGCTCTCCGGCTATTTCGGTCATAAGCGCGTGGCAATCAGCTGCATCGTAACATTCGGCTGTATGGCGCTGCTGACCACAACCGCCGACAATGCCGTGGAGTTGTTCGTCTTGCGTCTCTTGACAGGCATCGGCCTTGGCGGCGCGCTACCTTCGGCTGTCGTGCTGACTGGTGAATATTTTCCCAAGCGCCTTCGGTCGACCTCCATCACCTACATCTATTGCCTCTTCTCGCTCGGACAGCTTTCGCCTGGCGAAGTGGCAAATCTGGTGCTCAAGCCCTATGGCTGGCAGGCGGTGCTTCTGATTGGCGGCGGGTTGTCATTGCTGCTCGCAGCGACGCTTACCCTTGCGCTTCCCGACTCGCTGGAATTTCTGGTCAATCGAAGCGGAAAACCGCAAAAGGCGGCGAAAATTCTTAAGCGTATCTCGCCTGCGCTCAGCCTTGGCCCGGAGACTCGGCTGGTGGCGGGCGAACGCAGCGGCTCCAAGCTCACATTCTGGCAATTGCTGCCGCAACTGTTCCAGGCGGGCCGAGGCGCGGGCACGCTTCTGTACTGGCTCGCGCTCGCCATGAATCTCACGGTCAACACGTCGCTGCAGGTCTGGCTCACGAAAATTCTCGTCGATGCGGGTTTCGATCAGCATGTCGCTATTATCGCCACCGAAGCATCGTTTGCCGCCGGCATCGTTGGCGCGTTCATCATCGGGCCGCTGATGGACCGCTTCGGTCCTTATCGGGTGATCTCGTCCTTGTTTCTTGGGGGCGCCGTATTCGCGGTTTGCCTTGGGCTATCGCTGTCCTGGACGGTGGCGGCCGCAATTACCGCCTCTTCCTTCGGTTCGGGGTTCTGCACGAGCGGCGCGCAGAAAGGCCACAACGCGCTCTCCGTCTATTTCTACCCGACGGCGCTTCGCTCGACCGGTCTCGGCTGGGGGCTGGGTGTTGGACGGATCGGTGCGATCGTGGGCCCGCTGGCTGTCGGTTATCTGTTGAATTCAGGCTGGTCGTCGTCGGCGGTGTTTCTTGCGACGACACTGCCGATGCTGGTGGGCGCAAGCGCTATTCTCCTGATGGGGCGGCTCTACGGGAATGCGCGCGCGGACAGCGTCCAAAGCTTCGAAACCGCCCAACCCGCAGCGGTAAAAGGTTAGCGGGGATGGAACCCGCGAGCCTGATCGATACCGGCACGCTGATCGATGCGCGCAAGGTGGGCACGGTTCAGAAATTGATCGGCCTTTTGTGCGCGTGCGCCATTTTCGTCGAAGGCTTCGATACCTCCGTTATCGGCTATATCGCGCCCCAGATCACGAAAGCCTGGCAACTCCCGAACGACACGCTTGGAACCATTTTGACAGCGGACCTGATGGGCCTTCTGCTCGGCTATCTCCTCGTAGCGCCTTTATCCGCGCGCTTCGGTCATCAGCGGATGGTGGTTGTGTGCACGGCGGCGTTCGGTGCGCTGACCTTTCTCACCATCAGCGCGACCAATGTGACGGTGCTGATCGGGTTTCGCTTTCTCACCGGCATCGGTGTCGGCGGCGCGATGCCGAGTGCGGTCGCGCTCACGGGCGAATATTTTCCCGAACGTCTGCGCTCGACTTCGATCACGCTGATCTATATCGGCTACTCCGTCGGCCAGATCGGCGCCGGAATCGTCGCAAGCCAGCTGTTGGAACCGTTGGGCTGGCAAGCGGTCGTTGCCTTCGGCGGTATCGTGACGCTTTTCTTCGCCGCGATCTTCGCCTTCGCGTTGCCGGAATCGCTTGAATATCTCATCAACCGCGGCAATGGCCCCACGCGCGCCCTACGCATCTTAGCGCGCGTCGCGCCCGATGTTGTGACATCGGACTCCACGCGCCTGATCGCAGGCCGCCAAGCTGTCCGCAAAGTCGCGCTCCGCCAATTGGTGCAAGAGGGGCGCGCACTCGGCACGGCGCTCGTCTGGGCCGGAATGTTCATGAACCTGATGGTCTATTTCTTCGTGCAGAAATGGCTGACATCGCTCCTGGTTCAGTCCGGTCTCTCGCAAACGGCGGCCATTCAGGCGACAGCGATCAGCCTCGCGGGCGGCATTGTCGCGGCCTTTATTCTGGGACCGTTGATGGACCGCATCGGCCCTTATGCCGTGGTGGCGGCGCTCTTCCTCGCGTCCGCCGTCACGGTTCTCATCATGGGCGCGGTGCTGGCCATGCCCGACGCGTTTGCGATCCTCTTGGTGTCGCTCGCGGTCGGGTTTTGCCTGTCGGGCGGACAGAAAGCCAACAATGCGCTGTCGGTGTATTTTTACCCCACAGCACTTCGCGGTACCGGGCTTGGCTGGTCTCTCGGAGTTGGGCGCATTGGCGGCGTAATCGGGCCGCTTGCGGCAGGCGAGATGCTGGCGTCGGGCTGGACTCCCTCCGAACTGTTTTACGCCGCGGCTGGGCCCATGCTGATCGGAGCCGCCGCGATCTGGGCCATGGGACACGCCTACGGACGTACGGTGCCGCGCAAAACGCGGCTCGCTCAGAGCCACGAGGCGTAGGCAACAATCGTGGACCCAGGCGCTCGTCTTCTCGGCGATATCGGCGCTAGCAACGCGCGTTTTGCGTTGTTGTTGCCGGACGGTGACATCGTTCACGAACAAACCATTCCCGTCGCCGATCACGAACAGTTATCGGGCACGATCCAAGCTTTTCTCGCAAGCCTCGGCGGCGACACCAAACCCAAGGAAGCGGCACTGGCCATTGCCGCGCCGATCGCGGGCGATTCCGTGTCGATGATGAATGCGCCATGGCGTTTCTCGCTTGCAGCCATCAAGCGGCAATTCGGCTGGACGACGCTGCATGCGCTCAATGATTTCGCGGCTAATGCGTTGGCCGTGCCGCACCTGACATCGGACGATGTCTGGCAGTTAGGCGAAGGCGCGCCTGTCGACAACGCAACGGTTGCCATCCTCGGTGCGGGTACGGGCTTGGGCGTCGCGGCTCTTGTCCATACGGATACAGGCTGGGCAGCACTGCCGGGCGAAGGCGGCCACGCGACGCTGGCGGCATTCGATTCGCGCGAGGCCGCGATCATCGACATTCTGCGCCGCCAATATGCGCACGTCTCGGCCGAGCGGGTGCTCTCAGGCCCAGGTCTCGTCAATCTCTACGATGCACTGTGCGAGCTTGCCGGCAGACCCGCCGGGCCGCTCTACGCGGAGCACATCACCAATCTCTATCCCGGCTGCGATCCGCAGGCCCGCGAAACGGTCGCGGTGTTTTGCGCGATGCTGGGAACATTTGCCGGGAGCGTGGCGTTGACTTATGGGGCGCGCGGCGGCGTCTACATTATGGGCGGGATCGTGCCGCGGATTTACGAATTCTTCCGCCATTCCGCGTTTCGCGAGCGTTTCGAATTCAAGGGCCGCTATCGCCCTTATCTCGTTGCCGTGCCAACCTATGTGGTGAGGCGTAAGACCCCGGCATTCCTTGGACTGAAGACGCTATTCAGATAATGCGAGGGTGTTATGGATGAAGCACTGACTCGGGCTCAGTTCACACGCGCACTGGGCGCAGCTTTTCTGTGCGCCGCGGGTCTTGCAGGCGGACAGGCACGAGCCGCCGCGCTCGCCGTCTCGCAATTCTATAAAGGCCGCACCGTCACTCTCATCATTCCAACCACTCCGGGTGGCATCAATGATTTGGCGGGGCGCCTTGTCGCCCGGCATCTGGGACGCTTCATTCCAGGCAATCCAACCGTCCGCGCCGAGAATCGCGATGAAGGCGGCGGGCTCGCGCTCGCGAACCGCTTTGCCACTGCGGGGGAAAAAGACGGCACGACCATCGCGATACTCCAGCGCGGGATTGCGCAGCTTGCTATCCAAGGCGATCCCAACGCCAAATTCGATCCGTTGATGCTGAACTGGCTAGGCTCGCTCTCTTCCTTCTCGACCGATGCCTATATGCTTGTTGTGAATGCGCGACATCCGGCAAAGACGGTCGCCGATCTTGCACCCCCGGCGCCGCCCGCGCTCATCGGCGGGGATTCGCCGGGCTCGACCAATCTGACGTTCGCGCTCGTTGCACGCGATGCGTTGAAGCTCAACATCACGGTCAAGGACGGCTTTGGCGGCGCGGCCGGTTTGTTCCTCGCCATGAGGAACGGCGATCTCGATGGTCAGGTCGTGGGCCTGAATTCCATCATGGCGAACCAGTCCGCGCCTTGGACGTCCGGCGAATTCCGGCCGCTTGTCCAATTCGGCCGGCGCTATCGTCACCCGCTGCTGAAAGAGGTCCCGCTCGCTACCGAACTCACGCGCGACAAGGCTGCGCTGGATATCGTCGCTTTCACCGAAGCGCCGCTTGGTATGGCGCTTCCGTTTCTCGCGCCGGCGGGGATTCCGCGCGAGCGGGCGACTGCGTTGGCGATGGCGTTCATGGACATGGCCAAGGACCGCGATTTTCTCGTCGACGCCGCAAAGGCGAAGCTCGACATCACGCCGATCGATGCGGCTGCCGTGCGCGCGATCCTCGCCAAGATGGCCGCAACACCCAAAGATGTAGTTGCGCGCTATAACAAAATCGTGGCGTCTGTCTAAAAATCCGCCTTAGCCGCCATCGGCGTGCCGTAATCGATGCCGAACGGATTGTAATTGTTCTCGGAGCAGATGTCCTCTGCGAGCGTCCGATTCACACGATCGTACTGCCTCAACTCCTGAAAGGGCTGGTTGAATGTGTCCGGATCGTCGAGCGTTAAAAGAATTTCCAGCTTCTTGCCGCCTTCGATCATACGCCAGCGTTCCGTGACGTGCAGCTTAGCGGTATGCGGCGTGCGATAATTGTCGATGTATGTCTTGTCGTTGAGGCCGATGGTATCGACGACGAGCGTATCGCCCTCATAATGGCCGATCGAATCTCCGTACCAGGACGGTTTGACATTGGCGGGATGAGACGCGTTCAGCCGGATGTGCCGCACTTCGTTATTCCCGGAAAAAATCATCGTGACCTCGTTCGGCGATTGCAGAATGAACAAAGCCCCGCCGAGAATCACGTCGAAGCCCGGGACACCGGCTGCTTTGCAGGACGACCGCGAGGTGAAGGCGAATTTGCCCTTCAGCACTTCGTCGTTGTCCTTTTTCATCACGTCTTTCGCCCATTGCTTCAGATTGGGGTTACCGATGTCGCTGATGCGCTGGGTCGGCTGTTGTCCGGTGACGCCGGCTTCGTCGTTCGAAATGTAGCGATGGGCCGGGTCCTGTCCGACGGGCGGCGGCGACCCCGGAACGGGCAGGAACGCGCCGATGCCGATACCGACCCAGGCGGTTTGCGCGGTCGTAGAGAAAACGGGCGGCGCGCTTGCCGCCATCGCCTGTTGCACGGCCGTCATTCCTGCGAGGCTTGCCAAAGCTCCCAGCGCGAGTATCTGCCGTTTACCAAAAGTTGTGCGCATCGTGTACTCCTTAAACGTTTTGCGTTCACACCAATGCTTCGGCGGATCGACCCTGCCTCAAGGGGAGAGTGGAATGGAAAAGCGAACCGAGGCCTGGCACAACATCGTTCAAGCCCAGCGTACGGAGCGCGCACCACAGCGCCGCCTGATTGCTCGTGATGACAGGGCGTTTCAGCTCGGCTTCCAATCGTTCGATCACGTCGATGCTGTGGATGTTGGCGCAGGAAATGAAATAGGCATCGGCGCGATCGTTCTGAAGCGCCATAGCCATGTCGTACCAGAGTTGCGGCGGCGCCACGCAATAATCGTCCGTGCCCGGAAGACACGCAGCCTTGTCGCCCACGAGCTCGTAACCCGCCTCCTTGAGAAATTTAACTTTCTTGTCGTGGCCTGCCTGCTCAGTCTCGGAAATGAACACAAGGCGTTTCGCTCCCAAGGCGGTCACCGCCGCGGTCACCGCCGAGGCCGTGCTGATCGCTGGCCGCTTAACTGCGCGTTTGATCTCATCGACGACATGCTTGTCCATATCGACGCCGCCCGACATGGATGTTCCCGTGCACTGGAAGACGACGATGTCGCATTTCGAATCCATCAGCAGCTCGGCGGCGTTGACGATCGTAGGCAGCAGCTCGGGCAAGGGGCGCTTATATTGGTTCGTCATCCGGATACGCATGAAGTGAGGAACGACGCCGGGCGGACAGAACCCGCCATTTGCGGCTCGACCATGCGGTTCGATGCCGGGATGATGAAGCCCAACCGCGCGCGCGGTTTCAGCGCCTTATAATCCATTCTTCTGCACCACGACGGCTTGCGGTGCGGGTACCGCTTCGCCCGTTACGATCACCTGTCCGATCATGGAGGGATGCGGATAGCAATTGAAGTTATACGTTCCCGGACGATTGAACGTGACCGACACCGATTGGCCGTGCGCCATCAGGCCGGTGTCCCAGCCACCGGCATCGGAAGACGCAGCATTGTGCATCTCATTTCCATCGTTGGTGAACACGACCTTCGTTCCCGCGGTCACCGTGATGCGCGCCGGCGTCAAATCGTAGTCGATAAGCTTGATCTCTTTCGCGGCTACGACCGGTCCCGCAAAACCGATCACCGATACCGGCGGGCGTGGCGCCGCAAATGGTTTCAGCCTTCCGCCCAGGCTGCCCTTCAACGAGAACGCCCAGATGGTGTCGCCATTCGCCGAACTCGTCTGGATCGAGACGCCGCCTGCGGCAATCGCCAGATATTGCTCGCCGTCGATTTCATAGGTGATCGCAGGCGCATCGGCGCCGGCGCCCGTCTGCCACTCCCAAAGCAGGTTGCCGTTCGTCGCGTCATAGGCTTGGAAATTGCCGCTCGGCTCGCCGTGGAATAGGAGGCCGCCCGCCGTCGCCATGACTCCGCTGCCCTGTCCCACCGAATACGGCATCTTCTTCTGCCAGACGATCTTGTTCGTACCGGGATCGACCGCGGAGAGCGTGCCGGAATATTTCGCGCCGATAGGCGGACCGACGCTCTTGCCGAGCTGACGTAAGATTCGGCTCTGCGGACGATCCGCGGCAGTCACGTAGAGATAGCCCGTCTCTCGGCTATACGACATCGGCGACCAATTGGTGCCGCCATTGCCGCCCGGCGACATCAGGATCGGCATGTCATAGATGACTCCGAAGATGCATTTCGTCATCCATCCCGGCAGCGCTTCCGGGCATTGGGGAATGAGAGCATCGCCTCGCGGAAAGGGTTGTGTCGGCGCGGATGCGACGCGCACGTCCTGCTCGACAGGTTTCTCGTCGATGCCGACCAGCGGTTTGCCGTTGGTGCGGTCGAGAATGTAAATCCAACCGGTCTTGCACGCTTCCGCGATCCCCTTACGCATCACGCCGTCATAGACGCGGTCGAACAGCACCACGGGCGATGGACAATCGAAATCCCAAAGATCGTGATGCACCATCTGGTAATGCCAGGCATAGCTGCCATCGAGATGCAGCGCCAGAATCGATGAGCTGAAGAGATTGTCGCCGGGACGTTTGATGCCTTCCCCGATCGCATCCGGTCCAGGTTGCCCTGTCGAGAAATAGATGAGGCCAAGCTCGGGATCGATGGCAGGCGCCTGCCAGACATTGGCGCCGCCTTGCAAATACGCATTGCGCTTCACAGGATCGGGATCGTTCGGCGAAGGCCATGTGTCGCCGCCTTTCTCGTTCGGCCCGGCTGCGGTCCAGAAGTGCCAGAGCTCTTTGCCGGTCTTGGCATCGAGCGCAGTCAGCTTACCTCGCGCCGAACGGTCGCCGCCGGACACGCCCGTGTACACCGCGCCTTTGTAATAGGTCGGTGCAGAGGTGATCGTATACCCATCCTGCCAGCGGCCGATCTGCGTCTGCCAGAGAAGCTTGCCTGTCGCCGCATCGAGCGCCACGAAGGTGCCATCGAGCCGGCCTAAGAACACCTTGCCCTCGCCGAGGGCCACGCCGCGATTGTCCCAGCCGCAGCACACCGTGTTGATATTCTGATCGATGCCCGAGCGATGTTCCCAAATCAGCGCGCCCGTCTTCGCATCAAGCGCGAACACATCGTCATTTCCCGACGTGACGTACATCGCGCCGTCCTGCACGAGAGGCGTTGTTTCCAGCGAGTACTTTGCGCCTAAGCCGGAGCCGAGATGGACGACCCAGGCGCCTTTCAAATCTTTAATGTTGGCCCGCGTGATTTGGTTAAGCGTAGAATAGCGAGAATTGCTCCAGTCGCCGCCGACATGCAGCCATTCCTTGGCGGCTGGCTTGGAGAGGTCGGGCAGCGCTGGCGCCGCATTGGTTCCGGACGCGGCAAAGAGGACCGCGACTGCTGCAAGTGCTTCAAAAACCATCCGCGGCATGATGTCCCCCGAGCGAAAACCCTTCCAATTCTAAATTTTTCATCTTCGAAGGTATACTGGATCGATGACTAACGAAGCGGTGAGCTTGGTTGTCACCCGCGCGGCGCGGGCGTAATATTCACGGGCGAATTTCCCCCTAGGGCGGACAATTTCAGAGGAGCTGAGCATGTCGAAATTTACCAGAAATGCATGGCTTGCCGGAGGTACGGCGGCGCTGATTTGCGCGGGTGCGGCTTTGGCGGCAGACGATAAAGCGATACCCGACTTCATGCAGGGCGGCGCGGGCTGGAATTCCGCGGGCGGAATGGAGCCGATGGCGGGGCCGCCGCCGGTCACGCAGGATGCGAAGGTCAAATATACGGCGAACAACACCGGCCGGCAGACGAATGGCGATTATGAGCAGCCGACGTGGCGCTATGCGGATTTGAACAATCCCAATCTGACGGATTTCGCGAAGGCGGGCTTGAAGAAGTCCAATGACATGATCGATGCCGGCTTTGCCATGTACAACCGCACCTCGCGCTGCTGGCAGCCGGGCGTTCCTTCGATCGACCTTTCGCCTGGGCGCACCTATTTCATCCAGACGCCGAAGGAAGTGAAAATTATCTGGCAGCGCGATCAAATCGTGCGCAATGTCTATATGAATGTGCCGCACACCGCCAATCCGAAGCCGTCATGGAACGGAGAATCCGTTGGCCATTACGAGGGCGACACGCTCGTGGTGGACACCATCGGCCAGACGACCAACTCCTTCGTCGATCTCTTCCGCACGCCGCACAGCGACAAGCTGCATGTGGTGGAACGCTTCCGGATGACCGATGGTGGCAAGAAGCTTGAGGTCGAGGTCACCGTGGACGATCCGGTCGCATTCAAGCAGCCTTGGAAATTCAAGAAGGTTTGGGAAAAAGCCACACCGCAACCCGTCAGCGCCGGCGACGTCACCGGCACGTACAATGAGGAAATCCGCTGCATGGACGGCGAATTGGTCAACCCGTTCAATCAGGCGTATGCCAACAAGCTGGAACCGCTGCCGACGGACAAGAACGGCGCCGAGCAAAAGCTTCTGGGTGGAAGCTAACGGCCAAGTAACTCGGAACGCGAAAGGGCGCCCTGCTAATAACAGGGCGCCCTTTACTTTACGGGCTTTTGCGATTGGCAAGACGAGGCATTAAGCTAAGACCAGGCTATATGGCCGTAACCGCTCGAATGAACGAGCGAAGGAGGAATGATGGGAACGACGAAACGAATTTTAATGCTGACGGCGAGCTGCCTGATCGTCGCCGGGTTGAGTGGGCCTGCGGCGTTTGCGCAGAACGCTGAAGCTGAAGCCGCTGCGGCCGCCGTCTCTGCTGCCGCCGCACAGGCCCGCGCCAATGCGCAAGTATCGCCTAACGACACGCTCGAGAAGATCTGCCGGATCGGCCCCCGTTCGCGCGAAGTCGAAATCCAGAAGATCGAACCCTTCAAGGTGTTCGACAATCTGTACCATGTCGGTCCGTGCTACGTGTCTTCGTGGATTCTGACGACGCCGCAGGGCGACATCATGTTCGATACGTCGCAGGAGCCCTTCGTCGATTTGATCGAGGCGAACATCAAGAAGGTCGGCATCAATCCGCGCGACATCAAATACATCATCATCAACCACGGCCATACCGACCATTTCGGCGGTGCGAAACGCCTGCAGGAATTGACGGGCGCGCGCGTGGTGGCGACGCCCGAAGACTGGAAGATGATCGAAGCTACCGCCGGCAAGCCCAACAACCGCGACAACAATAAGCCGACCGACGTGCCCAAGCGCGACATGGAAGTGCGCGAAGGCGATCATCTCGACCTCGGCGATCAGCATCTGATCATCCATACAGCGCCGGGCCATACCCCGGGCAATCTGTTCATCGAGGGCCTTGCTCTGCATGATGGCGCGCAGACATATCGCGGCATTTGGGGCGGCGGTGGCGGCGGCGCGCCGGGGCTTGCCGGTGCCGAACAGGGCGTCAAGAACGCGGAGAAGCTGGCCGCGGTGAAGGGCGTGCAGGTCTACATCCAGACTCACGCGTGGCAGGACCCGAACGGATATCCCGGCGGCGGCATTCATGAGCGCGCAAAGAAGCTAGCGGCGCGCAAGCCGGGCGATCCGCATCCTTTCGTCGATCCCGCAACTTGGGAAGCGCGTGTGAAGCGCGCACAGGAAACCGCACAGCGCGTGCTTGCCCAAGAACAGGCAAAAGCGAACGGCACGAAGACGAACTAGGTATTTCGCAGTGCACCAGCGCGCGGGCGGCAGGGTTCTGCCGCCCGTTTTGTTTCATAACGCGCTTGTCCCAATACAGTTTCCTCTCTCTTAAGCATCATTGCGGAACGTTCGTCCAGCTGCGCCGTTTCGCAACCGATGGGGACCCCTTTCCTCGTTCGAGTGGGCGCGAGAGGCGCGTAAGCAGCAAATGCCGCGTCGGGAGGACACCGAATCCAATCGCCGAAAACGGGCGAGACGCGCGCGATTAAAACCCTGGCGCGAAGTGAGCAAGCGCGCGTTGCGCGGCGATGGCCTGCGCCCCGACAGCTCCGCCGTTCTCCACGATCGGCAATCGATCAACGACATTCCACGAACCGCAAAGACGCAAAGCGCAAACACCGTTCCGACCGTTCCGATGCGGCGGTTGAGCACCGCGCTGATGCTGGCGATTCAGCGTCAACCGGGATTGCTTCTGGTCACAGGTGAATCCGGCGTCGGGAAATCTGTCTTCGCGGTCTATTTAGCAAACGAGCTCAGAGCGGCGGGTTATCCGGTATTGGTCAATGGGCCGTCGAGCCTCGCCTTGAACGGGCAAGTCGATCTGCTGCGCGCATGGCATACATCTTCGAACCGGATCTTCGGTCACGTCCCTCCGGTGCTGTTGAGCGACGGAGTGGACCTGTCGTTGCTGCAAGCGCTCCGCGATGTGATGCCGCTGCTCGACGTCGATGCCTCGGACAGTTTGGGTATTCGTGCCGTGCTTGTGGGCGATCCGTCCATTCGAATGCTCTTCGATGCGCCCGCCTTCGAAATGTTGCGGCGAAGAATCCGATTCGAGGATCGCCTCGAGCCCTTAGCCAGAGAGGACATTCTCCAATTCATTCAGAGCACGGCCGCGGGCCCGGTCATCATCACAACCGATGTGCTCGGGGCTATTGCGCAAGAATCTCACGGATTGCCTGCAAACGTTCAGTTTCTCTGGACGCAAGCGCAGCGGTTTGCGGAAGATGACGAGGAACGGATTCCGCGCACAGCGCACGTCGAAGAAGCCGCTGCCATGCTCCAGCCATCGGCATCGATTGGCGCACGCGTATCGAACTGGCTTGGTTTGCGTTGGAGACCTCAGCGTTTCCGCTGGAGGCCCGAGCGTTCTGAGCGACCCGCCGCCCAACCCTCCGATGTACGCAAAGGTGCTGCCGGCGCGGCCATGATGGCCCTGATTGCGGTTTTCTGGACCTTCTTTCTCAATGAAGGCACCGATCGAAGTCCACGAGACTTCAAATCGCAACCGGTGGCATTGCAGCCGGTACAGAATGGCGCCTCGCCGGAGAACAGGGCGCTCTCGGGGCAACAATCGTCGCAGACCAACGCAACGCCGCAGGTGGCGACCGGTGTGCCAACGCCGCCGCAACAGCAGGCGAATCCGACACCGAACGCCGCGCCGCAAATAGGCCAGCCGCAACCCGCAGCACCGAATCAAGTCGCAAATGCTCCCATGACACCGGCTACGAGAGAGCCGCCAAGTTCGATACTGAACGCCACTCCGCAAGTAGAGCAACCGCAACCCGCACCGCCGCAAATCGCGAGCGGCCGGGGCTCGCCGTCGCAGCAACAACCCAATGCGCAAATCGCAAACGGTGAGCGGGCTTCGGCTGGGCAAGAGCAACAGGCAATACGCGTCATACCCCCCGCGCCGGTCCCTCGCCCGGCAAGGCCGAGACAACTCGCCCGCGATGCAGCCGCGAAGCCCAAAGCGGAAACCTCCAAAGAACCGGTCGCCTCACGCAGGCCCGCAATCACGGCACGCAGCATGCCGAAGCCGATAACGCCACAACCGCTTGTCATTCCGGAACCGGCGCCGAACCGAATCGCCAAGGCCTCACCATTGCCTGGACAGCCGTCCGTTGCGCAACAGAGTCCAGTGCCGAAGGCGGACTCTCAAATGCAAGTCGCAGGCGCGGCGTCGAGACGGGCAGCCGCACAACATTGCGAACCTTATATCTCGGCAGTCGATTTTGCTTTGCACAAGGGTCCTGTACGCGGTCTCGCTTGCCAGGATGCATCGGGGGCGTGGTGGTTGGTGACTCAAGAAAAGGAGTGAACTATGCGCAATTGTCCGATGACGGCTCGCATTGCCCAAACGCAAACGGCGTCACACGCGAGGAGGCCGCACTGCAGCATCAACCGCATCCCACTTTTGATAGCGGCCACGTCCCTGGTCGGAGCCATCCTGATCCTTGATGCGCCCGCGAACGCGGCCGGGCTCGGCGGGTTTGCCTCGACGGCCGCCACAGCAGCTTCCGCAGCTCACAGTGCCGCCGCGGCAAGTACGGCCGCGGCCGCCGGCGCCACAGCCGCCGCGGCGGCTGCGGCCACGCCCGCAACCGCTGCAGTGACAAGCGCGGCGCAGCCCGCGACCGCCGCAGCAGCAAGCGCGGCGCAGCCCGCGGCTGCAGCAGCAGCAAACGCCGCGCAGCCCGCGGCCGCAGCAGTGGCCTCCGTTCCCGCCAGAGCCGGGTTCGCAACATCTGTCGCCCAATCGGCCGCGACGACCGCAGCCAGAACCGTGGCACCGGTGACCGCTGCTGCCGCACAGACTGTGCAAACTGCCGCCGCGCCTGTTATTGCGACGGCTGCTCCGGCGGTCAGTGCTGCAGCACCTGCCGTTCAAACAGCCGCGCCCGTTGTCGCCGCGGTGTCTCCGCCCGTTGCAGCGGTTACCGCTCCGGTAGCGGCCGCCGCAGCGCCAGTTGTCACGACCGCATCGAGCACGGCTGCTGCCGTAGCCGCCCCTGCGGTCCAAGCAGCCGCTCCCGTCACTGCAGCCGTCGTTCCACCCGTTGCAGCGGTTACGACTCCGGTCGCGGCTGCCGCAGCCCCGGCAGTGACTGCGGCTGCTGCCGCGGCCGTACCCGCCGCACAGGCGGCTGCTCCCGTCGTCGCCGCCGCCGCGCCCCCTGTTGCAGCAGCGAGCGCTGCCGCCGTGAGCGCAGCAGCTCCAGCAGCAGCAGTTACCAGCACGGTCGCCGCGGCCCCAGCCGCCGCGGCAACTGCCAGCACGGCCGCTGCGGCCCCAGCCGCCGCGGCTGCGGCGGTACCGGCGATGATCGCGCCAGCGGTTACGGTTGCCACGCCCACGATCGCGGCCGTGACCGGCGCGGTCACCAGTGCGACGATCTCGGCGGCCGCGTCGGCGTCCGCAAGCTCGGCCGCAGCGCGCGCGCTTGCGTCGAACACCAGAGTCACAGGCGACGATGCCGGGGCACTATCGGCCTTCTTGAACAGCGACGTCGCCAGACAGAACACAGCAAGCGACGTGCAAGTGCGCCTGGTCGACAAGTTCGCCGATAACACGGGTCGTGCCTGCCGCAGATACATGCAGACCGCGACGATCAATCGAAAGGCGGTTGAGGCATCCGCAATCGTCTGCAAAGAATCCGGCGATGCGTGGCGCGTGAGAATGCCGGTGTTCCGAAACACGGCCAATGCCGCGCCGGCGCGCAGGCCATCGTGAAGGAAAGCTTTTAGAAGGTTACCACATACTGCGCGTAGCTGGTGAACTCGTTCGTCACTTGCGCATTCTGCAAACCGCGGCCGATCGTGAATAGCATGTGGTGATGGTCGTTGACGTTGTAGCGAGCGCCAACGGAGAACCCTGTCTGCTCCTTGATTCCGACCTTGCTGGACGAAGCGTAGAACACCGTGCCCGTAAGAAACCATTCCGGAGACAGGACGCGGATCAATCCTAATGCTGCAAAAGTCCAATCCCGATTGCCCGGTCCTGGATTGATCCAGTAGCCGCCGCCGCCATAGGGAATCCAAGAGCCGAATGTCTTGCTCAGCCACAGCGGCAGAAAAACGTGCGTCCGGCCGGTACCGAGATTGTCGTGCTGGCTCCCGGTCGGCAGATCCACCAGCGGATAGGCCGCGATGGCAGGACGCCAACCGCGCGGATCGTCATCCACGAAGCGATAGCGCACCCCTAGCTCGATATCGCCGACCCCATACTTCGAGTCCAAACCCTTGAGATGGTCATAGACAAACGGCGCCATGAAGTGGAGTTGCAAACGGTCCGAGGGGGAATAGTTGACTTCCACATTGGGAAGCCAGGCCGCCGTTTCGTCTTTGCGATGCGTATAGAGCGCGCCCAGACCGATCGCCCAACGCTGCGGCTCGGGTGGAGTCACCAGAGGCGGGTTGGAGCGTTGCTCCACCGTGCCCTCTGCGGCGATGGTCGTGAGCCTCGGAAGGGACACATTGTCCTCCGCGCGGACCGACACGGCATTGCCAAAAGCAAAATACAGCACCGCCGACGCGATCGCGACGCGCTGCCCAGTCTTCCCCGCAAATATCATGCTCTCTCCCCCCGCACGCGCATAACGCACGAGGTTCCGCAAGGTTCCAAAAAAGTCGCGGGCGTTCCGCGCTCTCCGGCTGGGCGGAGCACGTTTCCCTTTCTGTCCAAACGGATGGACGATCAGACCGTTAGAGGTGATGATCTGGACGCCAGACGTCAAAGCGGGCTTCGATCATCTTCAGGATTTGGGTCAGGGCCATTCCGGCGCCCGCGATGATCAGGATGCCGACCATGACCTTGTCGGTCTGGAAGGTCGCGCCCGCCGCCTGCATCATGTAACCGATGCCGGCAGACGCGCCATACATCTCGCCGACCACAATGCCAATCAGCGCATGGCCAAGCCCCAATCTTAATCCTGTCAGGAGGTTGGGCACCGACGACGGCAAGGCGACGGTTCGGAACAATTGTCCATCCGTCGCGCCGAAAGAGCGCGCCACCTTGACGAAGTCGCGCTCCATAGTGCGCACACCCGTCATGGTGTTGACCAGAATCGGAAACACCGTAGACAAAAAAATGATCGCGATCTTGGCCGATAGGTCGATGCCGAACCAGATGATGATGAGCGGCATCAGGGCGATGCGTGGCGTCGCATAGAGCGCATTCACGAAGGGATCGAGCACAGCGTTCAACCGCGTATACCAACCCATCAAGATACCGAGCGGCACACCAATGATGACGGCGAGCCCATATCCCAAGAGAAACTCCTCGCCGCTGACCAGAAGGTCCGGATAGATGCTGCCATCGCGAAACATCTCGTAAGCGGCCGCCCAGATGCGGCTCGGCGAAGACGTGAACAGCGGATTGGCCCAGCCAAAGGCCGCCGAGGCTTCCCAGAAGAGAAGGAACGCAACGACGGCGGCGAAACCGAGAAAAAAATTCTCGCGACGTTGCCAGAATGAGTTCTGGGCTACGGTCTCGCGATGTATCGGCGCAACATTCACGTGACGCGCTCCGCAATAGCGAGACCGGCCGACTCCTGCTGAATGAGCCGCCAGATGCGGTCCTGCAGCTCGCGGAAACGCGGGTGCAGCTTGGTTTCGAGCGTGCGTGCGGAAGGCAGATCGACCGCGATGATCTCTTTCACGCGCGCGGGCCGCGCCGAAAATACGGCAACACGATTGGCGAGAAAAATCGCTTCATCGATCTGATGCGTAATGAAAAGCGCCGTCTTGCGGGCACGTGCGAGAATCTTCAACAGCTCGCCTTGCATGAATTCGCGCGTTTGCGCATCGAGGGCGGCGAAAGGTTCATCCAGCAGCAGCAGTTCGGGGTCAGGCGCCAATGCGCGCGCGATATTCACCCGCTGGCGCATGCCTCCCGATAATTCGTGCGGATAATGCTCCGCAAAGCCGGTGAGCCCCACGAGGTCGATCAGCGCCGTCGCGCGCTCGCGCATTTCGGTTCTGGAAAGTCGGCGCTGCAGCTCAAGCCCGTACATGACGTTGCGCTCGACCGTGTACCAGGGAAAAAGCGAGTCATGCTGAAACACCATGGCGCGGTCTGGTCCAGCCCCGGCGATGACTTTCCCATCGACACGGATCATGCCGGAATTCGGTTTGACGAGCCCATCCACAGCAGCAAGAAAGCTCGTTTTCCCGCATCCCGATGGTCCGACGATGGCGACGAGCTCGCCTTCGCTTACGGAAAGATCGATGCCGTCGAGCACGAGAAGCTCGCGCTTCATGCGCTCATTGTAGAAGGCAAGGCGGACGTTCTCAGATTCCAGTTTGGCGCGCGGCGAGATCATTTCAGGCCGGCGTAAAAGCCTTCCTTCTCGAGCTCATCGATAGGCACCGTGTAGATCAGGCTCTCGGCCTTGACAGCACCTGCCTTCGGTACTTTCGTCTTCAACTCGTCCAGCACAAGCTGAATGCCTTTGACCGAGGGCCGCGGCACGTCGGGATAAACCTTGGTCGTGAAAATCTCGTAGGCTTGTTCAAGCGCTGGCCCAGCTTTCGATTTTAAGAACACCGCGGCCGATTTCAGCGCTTCATCCTTATGGGTCTTGAATTCGTGGATGCCTTCTGAAATTCCCATCAGGAAGCGTTTCACGATATCAGGATTCTTCTGGATGAAAGCACGCGTCGAGACATAAGAGGTGTTGGGATAATTCTCGGCGATATCGAGGCAGTCGACCAGCACGCGATATCCCTTGTCTACAAGCTCGCCGGTGCGGGGGTATTGCTCGACGGAGGCATCGATTTGTCCCGAGAGCATGGCTGCGGTGCGCGTGCCCTCGCCTCCCAATTGCAGGATCACGACGTCCGTGCGCGCGAGGCCGAGATGACGCAGTGCATAGGTCACCGCGATGTCGGAGGACGCGCCCAACCGCGAAATGGCGACCTTCTTGCCCTTCAAATCGGCCGCGTTCTTGATGTCGCCTTTGACCACGAGCTGAAACGGCAGCTGGTTCGAGATGCCGCCGATGAACACGACATCGGCACCCTGCACCGCGGCGGCCGCGGCCGGCGTATAGCCGTTCTGCGCGATGTTGACCGAACCGCCGACAACGGCTTGCGACAGCGTCGTTCCGGCATCGACGTAAACGATGGTGACGTCGAGGCCGTATTTTTTGAAGATGCCTTTCTGAACCGCGTAATTCATGGGCGCGGTCGTCATGGAGTAGCCGTCATAGGCAATCTTGATGGGAATGAGCTTTGCAGGGGTTTGCGCGCGCGCGACAGGAACAATCGCGAACGAAGCGCCGGCTGCAAGCACAGATCTGCGCGAGATCATCGCCAGTCCCCTTAAGCGGCGGCATTGTGGCGGCTTATGCCACGGCGCGCCAGCCTTTCAGGAAAGAAGCGCCTTCATCTTTTCCTGATTCATGCCCTTCATCAGTTGGTCGACGAGGGCCGACAGCGGCACGGCCATTTTGGCGTCTTGAGCAAGTTCGAGCGCAACATCCATATCCTTCTCGGCCCATTTGCCGGTCGACTGGCCCCATTTTTCGAGCGACCAGTTGGCGCCCGAAGAATGCTGCAACGCCGCGACCAACTTCGGCACATCGGCGCCGAGTTTGCGCGCAAGCGACAGCACTTCGTAATTGGCGGCCATGCACGCCCAGAGCAGCATGTTGTTTGCGGTCTTGGTGAGTTGACCGAGCCCGCTTGACCCGACATGCATCACATTCGCGCCAAAGGCCGAGAGCACCGGCTTTGCTTTTTCGAAGGCATCGGCCTTGCCGCCGCAGAACACGGTCAGCGTGCCCGCGTCTGCCGCCGGTTGGCCCAGCACGACAGGGGTATCGAGAAGGCCGATACCCTTTTTGTTGCAGATGGCTTCAAGTTCGCGCGCGGTTTCGGGCGAGGTCGAAGAAGAAACGCAGATCACCGCGCCCTTGCTCAGCTTGTCCAAGAGACCGGAGCGGACAATCACGTCCTCGACCTGCTCGTCGGTCGCGACCATGACAATGACGGCTTCAGCGCGTGTGCCCACATCGGCGGGATTCGAAACGATGGCAACGCCCGCCGATTTCGCGCGAGCGTTTGCTTCCGGCGCAACGTCGTAGCCCGCGACGGCGAAGCCTTTGTTCACCATATGCCGCGCCATCTGATAACCCATGGCGCCCAATCCGATGACGCCGGTATTCTTGACTGTCATGTGCCGAACTCCACTTTGAAATGAAACCCCCGCCCGCCCTACACTTTCGCTGCACGCCGCCTATGTAAGGACTCAACAGAAGACGGAGATTTCGGCTCAACGCGCAGCTCAACACGCATCGGCGACCCAACCACAGGGTGAGGAGCGACTCGCTCACGAAGCCGTGAATGCACGCCGGTATCGCAGCCACTACATCATAACCCTCTGATTGCAAATAAAATTCGAGCCCTGGCAAGAACGTTCTAGGGAGGGGGGTATCGGGAATCGATGCTCGTGGCACGGCTTGCGGGGGATTCGCCCAAGGGGGGGCGGCGTCAGAACAATTAGGGACGGGGTGCTCTCAACTTTGCCGTTGCCGTTTCGTCGATTGTCCAGCCCCGCCCGTTCTTGGCCAAGGCTACGCCATAATCCGCCGCCGCCCGCTCGGGCGACACATAACCCTGCACGACATCGTTCAGCACCTTCGCCGGATCGCGCGCGCGCGGATCGCCAAGGCCGCCGCCGCCCGGCGTATCGAGGCGGAAGATGTCGCCCGCTTTCAGCGGATAATCGGCATAGCGGGTCGGCAGATGTTTTTCTCCAGGCTGGCCCGGATTGATCACAATATCTCCCGTACGGCCGGAAGCGCCGCCGCTCGCGCCCAAGGGAGGAATGACGTGCTTGGAAGAGCGGATGGAAAAGCGCGCATCCGCAAGGTTCAGATATTCGCGCACAATGCCGAGTCCGCCCCGGAATTCGCCTGCACCGCCGGAATCCTTGATCAATTCGAAACGCAAGATTCGTGTGGGAAATTCGCTTTCGATAATTTCGATGGACGCGATCCTGGCATTGCTCTGGTTGACCGATGTGCCCGAAGCGCCATCTTTGCGGGCGCGCCCGCCCGCGCCACCGCCCACGATCTCGTATTGCACATAAGCCTTCCCGGCCGAGGTCGACCGCCCGCCGATGATGATGGAGCGGCTGCCGCAGCCGTCCGCGCGCGCGCGCGCCGGTACGACATGCGACAATGCTGCGAAGAGGCTCTCCACCATGGCGTGCACGGTCGCATTGTAGGTGTTGACGGGTGCAGGAAAGCGTGGATTGAGCACGCTTCCTTCGCGCGTCTTCACGTCGAAGGCACGCATGATGCCACTGTTGATGAAGACCAGCGGATCGACGAGAGAGATCAGCACATAGCCGACAGCCGCTTTGACCAGCGGCGGGCGGACATTGGCTGGACCCTTGGTCTGATCGGCAGAAGCCGAAAAGTCGAAGCCGATGGAATCGCCTTTCTTCTCCACAACCACATGGATGCGAATGGGCTTGTTGAGCTCCACGCCGTCATCGTCGACGAACCGTTCTGCCTCGAAGCGCCCATCCACCCAATCCGCGACCGCGCGGCGCATCTTGATTTCGGAGAGATCGAGCAGACGTTCGAAGCAGGCGACCGAATCCGCGCGGCCGAATTTTTTCACCAACGCCACCAGGCGCTCTTCGCCGAGCCGGCTGGCGCCGAGCTGGCCGCGAATGTCGCCTAGCACGAGTTCGGGCGTGCGCGAATTGGCAGCGATGATGCGCTCGACATCGAGATTGCGTTGACCGCCGCGGACATAGCGAATAGCCGGCAGATGCAGCCCTTCGTTGAAAATCTCACGCGCCTGGCCAGAACACGAGCCCGGCACGGGCCCGCCTATGTCGCTCTTATGCGCAATGGAGCCGCAAAAGCCGATCAGCTCGCGGTCGAAAAACACCGGCGTGATCACGGCCATATCGGGCGCGTGCGGACTACCACCCTCGTAGGGGTGGTTGATCAGAAAGGCATCGCCTTCGACGATATCGCCGTCATAAGAGCGCAGCACGCCCTCGCAGCAGGCAGGAAACGCGCCCATGTGCAGCGGCAAAACGACGTGCTGCGCGATCACTGCGCCTTGCGGATTCATAAGAGCACAGGACGCGTCCTGGGATTCGCGCACGATGGTCGAGAACCCCGTGCGGAACAGCGAATTCTGCATTTCCTGCACGATGCCGGAAAGGCTCGCCCGGATAATTTCGATGGTGACGGCGTCCATCGTGGGACTTGGAGGCGCGCTCATGATCGGTTCGCAATGTCGATAAGCATGTTTTTGAAATGATCCACACGCACTTGGCGGCCGATTGGGATCACCGTCGTGGCGTCCAGCTGCTCGACAATTGCAGGGCCGGCAAAGCTCACGCCAACATCGATGAGATCGCGCTGATAGACGGGACAATCGACGGTTTCGCCGTTGAAACGTGCGCGCCGTATTTCAAGGAGCGCGTCGTTAAGTTTATGCCCTGCCGGTTCATAGGCCGGGAGCTTCACCTGGGGTACGCGTCCCACCCCGCGCAGGCGATAAGAAACGATTTCGACGGGTTCGTGCGGCGCCGTGTGGCCGAACATCTGCTTGTGGGTCTCATCGAACCGCCGCCGCAATCCCGCGATGGACTCCGCGTGCAAGGAATGCTCGCAAGGGATCGTGATCTCATAGCCCTGCCCCGCATAGCGCATATCGAGCGCACGCTCGATGTCCATGCGATCGGCACCAAATCCTTCGCCGTTGAGCTCGGCTCGCGCGAGGCTTTCCAGTTCGTCGAAGACTTTGACGAGATCGGCCGCACTGACGTTATCAAGTCTGGAAAGCCTGGAACGGACGTAATCATGCTTCACGTCCGACATAAGCAAGCCCATCGCCGAATACACACCGGGATAAAGCGGCACCACGACGCCAGCCATTCCAAGCTCTTCTGCGATGCGCGCCGCGTGCAGCGGTCCGGCGCCGCCAAAGGCGAGCAGATGGAAATCGCTCAGGTCATGACCGCGCATCGTGGAAGTGGCTTTGATCGCTTCCTGCATCTTCACGTCGATGATGCGGACAATGCCTTCGGCGGCGTCTGCGACGGACATCCCAAGCGGGTCCGCGACTTTGGTCTGGATGGCTCGATGCGCAAGCCTCAAATCGAGTTTCATTTGGCCGCCGAGGAAATTATTTTCACCGATATATCCAAGCATGACGTTGCAATCGGTAATGGTGGGCGCCACGCCTCCGCGCGCATAGCAGGCCGGCCCCGGCACCGCGCCCGCACTTTCGGGGCCGACTTCGAGTTGGCCCAAACGATCTACGCGCGCAATCGTGCCCCCGCCGGCGCTCACGGTGTTGATGTCGATCATGGGAAGCGCGATGTCCCGTCCCTCAATTCTGCCGCGGCTGTTGATCGACGGTTCCCCATTCTTGATGAGCGCGACGTCGCACGATGTGCCCCCCATGTCGAAGGTGACGAGGTTCATCAGCCCCGTGGTGCGGCAGGTCTGCACCGATGCGGTGATGCCCCCGGCCGGGCCGGACAGCACGGTGGCGACGGCCATCTTCGCGCTCGCCGCGAAATTCGCCATGCCGCCATTGGACTGCATGATGTATTTCTGCGGCGTCACGACGCGCGAATGCGACAGTCGCGCTTCCAGATTAGCGATGTAGCGAGCCAGGATGGGTTCGAGATAGGCGTTGATGACGGTGGTAGAGAGCCGGTAATATTCGCGTATCTGCGGCACAATGCCCGACGACAGCGAAACCGCGCAGCCGGGAATTTCCTCGGCGACAATGGCGCGCACGCGCTCTTCATGCGCAGGATGCAGAAACGAAAACAGCAAGCAGACCGCGACCGACTTCACCTCTTCGAGCTTCAGTTCGTGCAAAGTGGTGCGCAACACGTCCTCGTCGAGCGGAACCAGAACGTCGCCTTGCGCCGAGATGCGCTCGGCGACTTCGCCGGTGCGGTTTTCGGGCACGAGAAGCGGCGGGCGATCGTAGAAGATATCGAAGATAGCCGAGCCATGCGGGCGGCATTGCTCAGCGACTTCGTAGATGCCGCGGAAGCCTTTGGTCACGAGCAGGCCCGTGCGCACGCCCTTGCCTTCGAGCAGCGCGTTCGTGCCCACGGTCGTGCCATGGCAGAAATAGGAAATGTCTTCGGGCTTAATGCCCTTGGCCAGCAGGACTTCGACGCCGGCCAAAATCGCGCGCGATGGGTCATCGGGCGTCGAAGGAAGCTTGGCGACGGAAACTTCGTCTTTTTCCTCGTCGAGATACACAAAATCCGAGAACGTGCCCCCGGTATCCACCGTCACCCGGTAACGGCCCATCGCGTTTCTTACCCGAAAGCTTTCGCGCGAGCGGTGTATAGGAGGAACAATCCGGCAACAACTGTCTTCTGCCTCGCGGGTTGAATGCGCACGCCTGGAATACGCTCAGCAAAAGACCTAACGTCGCGCGACGTTGCAGAAGAAGCAGGAGCGGACTTTGGCGTTTACATCCTGGCGCGGCGTCGTCGGCAACATCAAGCCGACCATGCGTCCCGGTTCCATCGAAGAATTGTGCCGCATTCTGCCCGAAGGTGTCGGCATCATTCCGCTGTTCCTCGACATCCAACGGGGCGTGCGAGAGGAATTTACCGGCGTGCTTCGTCACTATGAACCGCTGATCGAGAAGCTCGCGGAACACGAGGTGGATTTGATTCACCCTGAGGGGGCGCCGCCGTTTATGGTCCTCGGCTACAAGGGTGAGGCGGACCTGATCAAGAAATGGGAGAAGAAATACAGAATCCCAGTATTCACCTCCGGCACGAACCACGTGCGCGCACTGCATGCGCTGAAGATCAAGCGCTTCGTCGGGGCGTCCTATTTTCCAGGCGCCATCAACGACACCTTCGCGAAGTATTTCATCGACGCCGGCTTCGACGTGCTGGGCATGGAGGGGATCGACGTTCCCTTCCAACAGGTGGGCAATCTCTCTCCGGAATTGGTGTACGCACATGTCAAGAAAATTTTCTTGAAGCATCGCAAACAGACGCAAGGAATTTATCTTCTCGGCTCGGGCTGGCGGGTGCTTGGCATTATCGACATGCTGGAGCGCGATCTCGGCGTTCCCGTAATCCATCCGGTGCCGGCGCGCTGCTGGGAAATTCAACATCGCTTGATGATCAATCATCCGGTTCCGGGACATGGGCGGCTGCTCGCCGAAATGATTCCGGGCTGACACATGATGGCGCGCCTTGCCGGTTTGGTTTTAATGCTGGCAGCTGTGCTGTTGTCGGCTCAAAGCGACGCACAGGGTCCACCTTTCTATCGCGGCAAGCAGATCTCCATGCTGATCGCGAGCGGCGCCGGTGGTGGATACGATGCCTATGCACGCGCGCTCGCACGGCACATGGCCCGCCATATTCCAGGCAACCCAACCATCGTTCCGCGCAATCTTCCGGGTGCTGGCGGGCTGATAGCGGCCAACACGCTCTACAACGCGACGCCACCGGACGGATTGACCTTTGCTGCCCTCACGAACGGCGCCCCTATGGACCCGCTGTTCGGTGAGACGGCGGCGCGCTTCGACGGCCAGAAATTCAACTGGCTCGGGAGCATCGGAAAACTCGAGAACATCTGCGTCACTTGGCAAACCAGTCCCATCATGCGCATCGAACAGGCGAAAACGCGCGAGATCACCGTGAGTGCAACGGGGGCCACCGGCAATTCCGCGATCATGCCGAAAATCGTGAACCAATTCCTTGGCACCAAATTCAAGGTGATCGGCGGCTATGCGGAAGGCGCTGGCCAGACGCTCGCGCTCGAACGCGGCGAGGTGGATGGCATTTGCGGACTGTCCTATTCAACGCTCAAGGCATCGCGTCCCGATTGGTTTCGAGACAAGAAGCTCAACATCATCCTGCAGATCGGACTGAACAAGATTCACGATTTGCCCGATGTTCCGAACGCGATCGATCTGGTTCAGGACGTCGAAAATAGACGCGTTCTAGAACTCATCCTGATCCGCCAGGAAATGGGTCGGCCTTTCGCCCTGCCACCGCGCGTGTCGGCAAACCGGGTTGAGATATTGCGCCGGGCGTTCGAGGACACACTGAAGGACCCGCAATTTCTTGCAGAGGCGGCGAAGCTACAGCTCGAAATCGATCCTCTGACAGGTGGCGAAATCGAAGCGCTGCTAATGAGAGCCTATAGCGCGCCCAAAGCTATCGTCGAACGCGCGGCTGCACTCGCGAAGTGAGCACGGGTTACGACTACATCATTGTCGGCGCGGGTTCGGCGGGTTGCGTGCTCGCCAATCGGCTTTCCGAGGACAGCGCCGCGCGTGTGCTTCTGATCGAAGCGGGCGGACGCGACGCCCATCCCTATATCCACATTCCGCTTGGACTTGGCGCCATGCACAAAAAGCGCATGTTCGATTGGGGCTATGACAGCGAACCGGAAGCCGCGCTGAATGGCCGCCGTATCGAGGCAATGCGCGGCAAGGTGCTCGGCGGTTCGTCGTCGATCAACGTGATGGCATTCACGCGCGGCGATCCTGGGGATTATGACCGCTGGGCGCAAAAAGGCGCGCTTGGTTGGTCTTACGCCGACGTGCTTCCCTATTTCAAACGCGTGGAAACGTGGGAGGACGGCGAAAACACATGGCGCGGGGATTCTGGCCCTCTCGGAGTCGAATGGGCGAAGACCGGCGATCCGTTGTACGCGGCCTGGATCGAAGCCGCCAAATGCGCGGGCTATCGTCATGTTGCGGATTACAACGCGGCGTCGCATGAAGGGTTCGGCCGCAGCCAATATTCCATCCGCAAAGGACGGCGTTCATCCGCCGCAACCGCCTATCTGAAACCGGCACTGAAGCGGCCGAACCTGACGGTCGCGACGGGCGCGTTGACGACTAGAATTGTGTTGCAAGGGACCAAAGCGCGAGGCGTCGAATATGTGCAACGCGGCGGTGTGGTGCGTGCCCTCGCCGAACAGGAAGTAATCCTCTCAGCCGGCGCATTCAACACGCCGCAAATTCTGATGCTTTCCGGTATCGGCCCGGCAGACCATCTCAGAGAGATGGGCATTGCGACGATCGCCGATCTGCCCGTAGGCCAAAACCTGCAAGATCATCCCGCGGCGTTGATCATGTATGCCCGTCGCGACGCCGGGCCGTTCCGAAGCAGCATGCGCGCGGATCGCATGGCCCTCGCAATGGTCAGGGCCTATCTCTTCGGCAGCGGACCGGCAACCGTGGTGCCGGGCGGACTGCATGCCTTCATCAAGACGCGTCCCGAGCTTGCCGTGCCCGACATCGAGTTCATGTTCCGCGGCGCACCTCTCAACGCACATCTGTGGTTTCCGCTGCTCAGGCCCAGCTATCGAGACGGGTTTGGCATCCGGCCTACCTTGCTGCATCCCAAAGCGCGCGGAGAAATAAAGCTTGCATCGGCCGATCCAAAAGCCCACCCACGCATCTTCTTGAACGTGCTCAGCGCCCCGAACGATCTCGTGCGGCTGCGCGAAGGGTTCAAACGGGGGCGCGATGTCGCATCACAAAAACCGCTTGATCCATTTCGTGGGCCGGAGTCCACGCCTGGCGCCAAGATAAAGACAGATACCGAAATCGAGGCCTGGCTGAAGAAGGTCGTCGTCACCGCTCATCATCCCGCGTCTACCTGCCCTATGGGGACGGCGGCCGACTGCGTGGTCGATCCTCAACTGCGCGTACGCGGGATTGAGCGGCTGCGCGTCGCCGATGCGTCGGCCATGCCCGACCTTGTCTCAGCCCATATCAATGCGACCGTGCTGATGCTCGCGGAAAAGGCAGCAGACCTTATTCGCTGCCGGAAGCAGCCGTTGGAATCGTTCGCGTGACTGTCCTACACTCCCTGCGTTCGCGTAAGGAGAACCGAGTGAACGTCTTGGCAAGGACCACGCTGGAAGTCGTGCCGCTGACTAAGCATATCGGCGCCGAAATCCGTGGCATCGACCTGAAAGAGCGCCCGGACGATGCGACCATCGCCGCAATCTATCGGGCGTGCTCGACCATCTCGTGATCGTCTTTCGCGGCCAAGACCTCGCCATGGAGGATCTGCCGCGGGTCACGCGCTATTTCGGCGAGATGGGCGGGCTCGACCGCCCGGCAAAATATCATCCGCCCGGTTTCGCCCGAACCCTGCCGGGCATCATGATGATCTCGAACATCCGAGAAAATGGCGAACCCATCGGGGCGCTTCCCGATGGCGAGATGATGTTCCATCACGACATGATCCACAAAGAGGTACCGAGTAAGGCGACGCTGCTGTATTCGATCGAAATCCCGTCGCATGGCGGCAACACGCTGTTCGCGAGTGGCTATGCGGCTTACGAAACGCTTAATCTTGCGTTCCGGACGCCGCTCGAAGGACGGCACGCACTGCACCATTACAATTATGGCTCGACGCAGCGGGGTGATGATCGCGGCACCGAAGCTTTCAACGAATGCACCCATCCCGTATTCCGCACGCATGAGGAAACCAAGCGCAAAGCGGTCTACGTCAACCGCCTGATGACGGTGAAAATCATCGACATGGATGCGCGTGAAAGCGGCCGTCTGCTCAATGCGGTGTTCGACCACGCCGAAAAGCGCGAATTCGTCTATGAGCATGTCTGGAAAAAGGGCGATTTGCTGCTCTGGGACAATCGCTGTTCGTCGCATGCCCGCACAGACTTCCCAACGACCGAGCGCCGGTTGATGCTGCGCACGACGGTTGCCGGCAACACGCGTCCCTTCTGATCATGGCGGCACTCCTCACCCGGATTTGCATCGCACTCGGCGCGGCACTTGTTCTGGCGTTGCAATCGGCATCTGCTCAGGCGGCCGACTTCTACCGCGGCAAGACCGTAACGCTTGTGGTGAGCTCAAGCCCCGGCGGCGGATATGATGTGATGGCGCGCACCATCGCGAAATATCTCGGGCGTCACATCCCCGGAAATCCGCGGTTAGTGGTGAGCAACATGCCCGGCGCTGGCGGCATCGTCGCCATGAACTATTTCTACCGCGGTGCGCCAAAAGACGGCACGTACATTGGGTCGATGCAGAACAATATACCGTTCGAACCACTGCTCGGCACCAAGGAGGCGATGTACGATCCGACCAAGTTCAATTGGCTGGGCTCGCCGAGCGTCGAAGTGGGCCTTATTGTGGTGTGGAAAACAGCGCCCGCCAATTCCGTCGCCGATCTGAAAAGACGCGAGATCACCATGGGTTCGTCCGGAGTCAACTCGACGCCGAGCTTTTACACGCGTCTGATCAACGAGACGCTGGACACGAAGATGAAGCTCGTGGTCGGTTATCCTGGCCAGAACGAGGCCTATCTCGCCATGGAGCGCGGCGAGATCGACGGCTTTCCGAGCCTCTTCTACAACACGCTGAACGCCACAAAGCCCAATTGGCGCACCGAAAAGAATGTCAAGCTGCTGCTCCAATACGGGCTGGAAAAGGAGCCGGCGATTCCTGACGTGCCGTCCGCGCTCGATCTCGTCACCGACCCGGACGACAGACTTCTTTTGGAGGCAGGGCTTGCGGAGGTTACGCTTGGTCGCCCCTATCTGATGCCGCCCAATGTACCCGCAGACCGCATCGCGATCATGCGCGCCGCGATGGAGGCGACCTTCAAGGATCCGGATTTCCTTGCCGACAGTAAACGCATGGCGCTTGGCGTCAATACCCCGAAGACGGGCGAGCAAATCCAAAAGTTGATCGAAGACACCTATCGTGCACCGCCCAAAGTCATCGACCGTTTGCGGAAACTCTCGCTCCACTGAGGTGCTTCGATGGCTCGAATCGCGCGGCTGGAGAAGCGTCTTGGCGCCGGTCACACGGCTCTGGTGCTGTTCGACGCGCTGAACGGCTATCTGCATCCGGCGAACGATCCCGCGAAGGTCGAGTTTCTCAAGAAGCACAACATCCTCGCGAATTTGCAGCGCTTGCTCGCAGGCGCGCGCAAAGCGGGAGTGACGACGTTCTATCCCGCAGGTGCGCATGCGGCCGACGGATCGGATTCTGTCGATCGGCTGACCGATACCGACATGGATTTGGGCCAGGGCGGAAGTGCGGATAAACCGATCCGGCCGCATTTCCATGCCGGATCCAAGGATGCGGAGATTGCCCCCGAGCTCGCGCCACATCCCGGTGATGTAGTGGTGCCGAAACAGCGCTGGAGCTCGTTTTTTCAGACCAATCTCGATTTGCAGCTTCGCGTGCGAGGGCTAGACGCCATCGTCATCGCGGGCGGCTCAACCGATGTCGGAATTGCCTCGACGGTGTTTGCCGCGCGCGATCTCGATTATGGCATCGTCGTCGTGCGCGACGCATGCTATTCCACGCGTGGACCCAACAACGCCTTCTTCATGGAGCGCGTATTTCCGCGCATGGCGCGCGTGATGACGGTAGACCAGGCCGTCGCGCTGATGATGGAATAAGCTACGGAGGAGGACACGATGGCTGCGGCGGTTCGAAGTGAGGACATCATTTGTCCCGGCGGCATGCCAGCCTTTCTCGCGCGGCCCGAAGGCCCAGGGACCTATCCGGTTGTCATCCTGATGCATGAGCGCTACGGGCTTGTGAAGCACACCCAGGATTTGGCGCGGCGGTGTGCGGGCGATGGGTATCTGGCGCTCGCGCCGAACTTCTTTTTCAAGCATCCCGACCAAAAGACGTTGAACGCGGGCTATTCGCGCTATGACCTCTCCGATCCGGAATCGGTCGTGCTGTTGAAATCCTCGTTGACAGCGCTCGAAGGCCATCCCGCAGCAAATTTGAGCAAAGTTGCGGTTGCGGGGTACTGCCAGACGGGACGGCATCCTCTTGTCTTCGCTGCGCAGTTTAAGATCGCGGCCGCAGTCGTTTGGTATGGCGCTGCTTCGAAACGCGAATGGGAGGTGAATGCGCTCCAGCCGCGGGCGCTCGACGACGTCATTGCGGACGTCCCGTGCCCGGTGTTCGGCGCGTTCGGATCGGACGATCACATCATTTCGTTGGACGATGTCCGCCGGTTCCGCGACTCGCTGGAACGGTCCCGCAAATCTTACGAGATACACCTCTATCGTGGTGCGCCGCACGGCTGGCTCAACGACACCATGCCAGGCCGTTATCGCAAACCTCAGGCCGACGCCGCCTGGTCGGCCCAGCAGCGCTTCCTGGCTGAGGCGTTCGCAGGCGAGTGGAAAAGCGACACCGTGCGCTGGCGGTTCGACAGCGAAGTCGGGACCAATTACGATTTCTCGAAAAATGTACGGCAGGAGTGAGGCTTGTCGGTCGCGGAGCTGAAGCCAAGACTCGACGTCGATGTCAGCGATGCTTTCGCGCGCGCTGAAGCCGGGAGCGGTATTTCGCGCGAGGATGCGGTCTTGTTGATGCAACAGGCTCCGCTCGAGTCTTTGCTGCGTGCAGCAACGCGCATACGCAACCGCACCAAGGGCAGAACCGTTTCCTATTCCAAAAAAGTCTTCATTCCGCTCACGCATCTTTGCCGCGATTACTGCGGCTATTGCACGTTTCGCGCCGATCCGAAGCCAGGTGTCGCGGCCTACATGACACCCGAAGAAGTGCTTGCGGTCGCGCAAGCCGGTGGGCGAGCCGGATGCAAGGAAGCGCTGTTTTCCCTTGGCGATCAGCCCGAGCGGATTTTCCCCGAAGCGGCGGCGTTTTTGGCGAAACTCGGCTACGCCACCACACTCGAATATCTGGCTGCGATGTGCCAACTCGTCTTCGAGAAGACGGGCCTCCTGCCACACTCCAATCCCGGCGTCATGGGCCCGGACGATCTTCGCCGCTTGCGCGAATGGAATGTGAGCCTCGGGCTGATGTTGGAAAGCACCAGCACGCGGCTCAAGCGCGCCGAGGCTGCGCATCATCGCGCGCCCGACAAGGCGCCTGCACTGCGGCTCAAAACGATCGCAGAGGCGGGCCGTCAGAAAATCGCTTTTACCACCGGCATTCTCGTCGGCATCGGCGAGACAACCGAGGAGCGTGTCGACTCGCTTCTCGCCATTCGCCGCTTGCACGAGACTTACGGCCATATCCAGGAAATCCTGGTGCAGCCGTTCCGGGCCAAGGACGATACGCGTATGGCATTGGCATCCGAACCTTCGGTGGAAGAACTGCAGCGCACCCTTTGCCTGGCGCGACTGATTGCCGGCGGCACGATGAACGTGCAATCGCCACCCAATCTCGTTGCGGATGACTATCCTCTTCTGCTCGCCGCCGGTATCAACGATTGGGGTGGAATTTCTCCGGTGACGCGCGACTTCATCAATCCAGAAAGTGCCTGGCCGCAAATCGCTGCGCTCGAACAACGCATCGCGGGCGCGGGCTATCGCTTGCGCGAGCGGCTGGCTATTTATCCAAAATTCTCGCTGACCTCCTCGAATTTCGTCGATGCCAAGCTGCGCACGCGATTGGATCAACTCCGAGGCGATGATGGATACGCGCGAGGATTTGCCTAATGCTCAAGGCCATGGACCCGCGGTGGCGAGACATTTTTTTAGCGCAAGCGCTGAGCCACGCACGTCCTGCCACTGCCCAGCTGCTCGAAAAATCGCTGTCGGGGAGCGAGCTCGATTACGATGATGGTCTCTTACTGGCAGCCGCCGAAGGCGACGACCTCATCGCGCTCGTGAAAACCGCGGATGAATTGCGCCGCCGCACAGTGGGCGAGCGCATCACCTATGTGGTCAATCGCAATCTCAATTTCACCAATATCTGCTTCGTCGGCTGCGCCTTTTGCGGTTTCTCGCGTGGACCCAAAGCAAAGGATGCCTATTTCCATTCCCACGAAAAACTGATCGGGAAAGCGCTCGACGCTGTCGAGCACGGCGCGACCGAGGTTTGCATTCAGGGAGGTTTGCCGCGCGATCTGAAGGGCCATTATTACGCCGACCTGCTGCGCGCCATCAAAAACCGTTTACCGGACCTCCACTTGCACGCATTTTCGCCGATGGAGATTTCCCACGGCGTCGAAAAGACAGGACTCTCGTTCACCGACTATCTGCTCGAGCTGAAGAATGCCGGTTTGGGAAGCATTCCCGGCACAGCGGCAGAGATCCTCGATGACTCCGTGCGCGGCGAACTCAGTCCGAACAAGCTTAGCGTATCGCGCTGGATCGAAGTGATCCGAACTGCACATGGGTTGGGGATTCCGTCCACCTGCACCATGATGTATGGCCACACCGAGACGCCGGCGCACTGGGTGCGGCACATGCTCCTATTGCGCGACATCCAGAAAGACACTGGAGGTTTCACGGAATTTGTGCCCCTCAGCTTCATCCATTCGGAGACGCGGTTATTCAAAAAGGGTGGCGCACGAGCTGGTGCATCTTTGAACGAAGACCTGATCGTGCACGCGCTGGCCCGCCTGCTGTTGAACGACACGATTCCGAATGTGCAGGTCTCCTGGGTGAAACTCGGCTTCGCCGGCGCGCTTGCCTGCTTGCAGGCGGGTGCTAATGATTTTTCCGGGACGCTGATGGAGGAAAGCATCTCCAAGGCGGCGGGCGCCGATCATGGCGAGAACGTTGAGCCCGGCGAACTCCGTGCCATGATCCGGAAGATCGGACGCATTCCGGCGGAGCGCTACACGACTTACGCCATACGCAAGGTGTTTGACCGTCCCGACATGTATGAACGTCTGCCGCTCGAACGCATGCCGATGGCTCCGCAGAATATGACGCTCGCCATTGGCTACTAGGCTATGCGCATAGCCGCGCTCGCAGGTGGTGTGGGCGGCTCGAAGCTCGTGCAGGGGTTCGCGCGTGCAATGGACCCGCGCGATCTGACCATCATCGTCAACACCGGCGACGATATCGTCATGCACGGGCTGCATATCTCGCCCGACCCCGACATTATGATCTACACGCTGGCAGGCGCGGTGAATCCGCAAACCGGCTGGGGCTTTGTGGGGGAAACGTTCCATGCTTTGGACGGTCTGAAGTTATTTGGACGTCCAGGTTGGTTCAATTTGGGCGACCGCGATCTCGCGACCCATATACATCGCACCGCGATGTTGAAAGAGGGCGCAACTCTGACCGAGACGGTCGACTCGATTCGACGCAGCTTCGGACTTGCCGTGCGCATTCTGCCGATGAGCAATGAGCTTGTGCCGACCATGCTCGATACGAGCGAGGGTAAGCTTCATCTGCAGGAATATCTGGTCAAACGGCGCGCCGAACCGGTGCTCCGCGGCGTCTCCTTCGAGGGCGCCGAGCATGCGCGGCCGGCGCCTGGCGTCATCGAAGCGATCGAGGATGCAGACGGCATCGTGATTTGTCCGAGCAATCCCTTGATCAGCATAGGGCCCATTCTTGCGGTGCCCGGTATTCGTGATGCGCTTTTGAAGCGCCGCGCGCATGTGGTCGCGGTCTCTCCGCTCGTCGGCGGCAAGTCGCTGAAAGGACCATCGGATAAGATGATGGCCGAACTCGGCTATGAAGTGTCGGCCCTTGGCGTCGCGACGCTGTATCGCCACATTTGCGGCACGATCCTCATCGATGAGGCAGATGAAAACGACATGTTCGCGATCGATGCTCTCGGCATGCGCGCCGTCGCCGCGCCCTTGGTTATGCACCGTTTGGAAGACAAGAAACGGCTCGCCCGCGAGGTCCTGCATGCACTCGCTCCTCGCGCCACATGAAGGCGGTCCTCATTCCGGTCAAGGAATTCCACCGTTCCAAGAACAGACTGGCGCCGCATTTTTCGAAAGATGCGCGTGCGAGCCTGGTCGAGGCCATGTGCAAGGACTTCTTCGGCGTCGTTGCGGCGTCGCGCGGTGCAGAGCGCGTTTTCGTCGTGAGTGCAGAAAGACAGGCATTGGACATGGCGCGCGATCACGGCTGGGACACTATCGTCGAAACCGAGCAAACATCGGAGAGCCATTCCGTGGACGCCGCCTCGCTCCATTGCGCATCGTTAGGTGTTACCGCATTGCTCCGGCTTCCGATCGATATTCCGCTCGCGATACCGTCCGACGTCGAGGCAATTTTGAACGAAGCATCGGGCGAAGCTTGTGCGGTCCTCGTTCCCTCACGCGAAGGCACTGGCACGAATGCCTTGCTGCGGTCGCCTCCCGATCTGTTTCCATCGCATTTTGGACCCGGCAGTCTCGCGCTGCACATCGCTGAGGCCGAACGGCGCGGCGCGCAGGTGAAAATCGTGTCGAATCCGCGCATCGCCGTCGATGTGGACGAGCTGGACGATCTTCGCGCCGTCGCCGAACACGCTCCTCGAGGGAGCCAGATCAGACGCTGGCTCGACGCACACCTGGTGTAGGCGTTAGCGGAACAGATCCTTTCCCGCGAGGCGAATAAGGTCGCTACCGCTGCCGTGCTGCGACTGCAACGGCACTCCCCTGATCATGGCTACGGGCACACCATCGGATTTACCCATAACGAGTTCGGCAGCAGAGGCCAATTCGTCAGCCACGGCAATCATCGTTGCCTGAAGGATTTTTCCGTTGGCGTCGTGTCTCCCGCGATAGTCGAGCAGAGGCGCAAGTCCAGCTACGCCGAGAGCCACATTGACGAGACCCTCGCGCCAGGCACGGCCGAATGTGTCGGAGACAATGACGCCAACATGCGCGCCGAAGACGCGGGACAGCTGCATCTGGATCACGCGCGCCGATGCGTCGGGATCGATGGGCAACAGGATGGCGCTGTCCTCAGGCGCGTTCGACACATCGACGCCGGCATTGGCACAGACAAAGCCGTGGCTCGTTTCGGCGATAATGACTCCCCTCTCCATTCGAACGATGCGCTTCGCCTCTTGAAGCACCAGCTCGATGACTCGCGCATCTTTTTCCCAATCTTTCGCCCATGCGCGCGCTCGTTCGGACGGTTGGATGGAGTTAAGACGCACGACGCGCCCTTCCGCCTTGGATATGACCTTTTGCGCAACGACGAAGATATCGCCTTGCGTCACCCGGACACGGTGCTGCTTCACAGCGTCTATGATGAGACATGTGACATCTGCGCCCGCAGCTACCTCCGGCACGCCTGATACCGGAATGATTTCGATCGAGGGGCGCGGCATCCGCGTTTCTTCCTGAGGCCTTTCGCCTTGTGGCGCAGTTTCACGCTTGCCGCAAATCTGTTCCCATGACACAAGCCGTGCGGGCGGAGGAGTCGATGGGCGCGGAAAAAGTCGCCATCGTAGGAGGCGCGGGCGAGCTTGGCTTTGGCCTCGCGCTGCGCTGGACGAGCGTCGGCGTGGACATCGTCATCGGTTCGCGGGAGCAGGCCAAAGCCGAAGACGCGGCCAAGCGCGTGCAGGCTGCCATCCCGAACGCGAGAATTGCCGGTTACGACAATGCGCGCGCTGTAACAGAAGCGAGCATGGTTGTGCTGGCGGTGCCCTTCCCGGCCCAGGCTGGAATCCTCAAAACGATCAAGAGCGCTATGACGCGCAAAGTCCTGGTGGATGCCACCGTTCCGTTGGCCGCCAGTATCGGCGGACGAGCAACGCGGATGATTTTGCTGTGGGAGGGATCGGCCGCTCAAGCCGCGCAAGCCTTGCTTCCCGGAGTGACCGTGCTATCGGCGTTTCACAATGTGTCTGCTGAGGTGCTCAGCGATCTTTCGGCCACGCCGGATTGCGACATTCTCATCTGCGGCGACGATGCAGCCGCCAAGGAGCGGTTGTCGACGCTGGTCAGATTGATTCCGGGCTTGCGGCCGCTAGATGCCGGACCGCTCGAAATCTCGCGCGTGGTGGAAAGCATCACCGCGCTGTTGATCTCTGTGAACCGCCGCTACAAGGTGCACCACAGTGGCATCCGAATCTCCGGATTAGCGGAATAGTTCCGCTATACCACTCCATCGCGGTGGAATGCGCCAATCTCTGCGTCGGAATAGCCGAGATCGCGCAAGATTGCGTTCGTGTTTTCGCCGACGGCTGGTAAGCGATCAAAGCATTGCGGGCTATCGGACAAATGCAGTGGCGATGCCATCACCGGTATGGGGCCGGCGGGAGACTCGATGTCGCGGATCATCTGGCGGGCCCGCATTTGCGAATGCGCGAGCACCTCGGCGACGCTATTCACCGAACCATAGGGCAGGCGCACCTTGTCGAGTCGCTTGAGCCATTCGGCGGAAGGACGAGTCAGGAATATAGCGATCAAGATTTCGTCCAGCACTTCACGGTTGGCGCGTCGTGCGGGCGTGTCCTTGAACCGCGGATCGGTGAGCAAATCCGGGCGTTCGATCACACCCTTACAGAATACCTCCCAATCCGCCGGACTTGCCACCGCAAGCCCGAAATATTTGCCGTCGGCCGCGAGATAATGGCCGTAGGGCGTGATGTATTGATGGCGCAAGCCATAGCGCTTCGGTTCTTCGCCGCGATGCCAATAGTGATGGGGAAAATAGCCAAGCCAGGACGCCGCGGTCTCGAACATCGAGATGTCGATGATCTGGCCCTCGCCCGTCTTCTCGCGTTGATAGAGCGCGGTGAGTATCCCAACTGCCGCATACATCGATGAGATGAGATCGGTGACCGATAGACCCACACGGACGGGCCGGTCTTCATGTCCGGTCGTCATGATGATCCCCGCCTCGCCTTGAATGAGCGCATCATACGCCTTCACGTCGCGGTAGGGACCGTCCTGTCCGTAGCCGGATAACGAGCAATAAATGAGACGCGGATATGCCGCGGTCAACTCCTTTGCGCCAAGCCCTATGCGATCCGCCGCGCCGGGTGCAAAATTTTCCAAAAACACGTCGGAGCGCGCGGCCAGACGGCGCAAAATCTCTCGCGCCGCGTCCTTCTTCACATCGAGGGCAAGGCTCTTCTTGCCTGGGCCAATCCAGGCGATGCCGGACGACATGCCCTTGACCACGGTGTCCCAGGTGCGGATCACATTGCCCGTGTCCGGCTTCTCGACCATGACGACGTCCGCACCCATGTCGGCCAAAATCTTGGTGGCGTGCGGACCGGAAAGCGACGTCTCCAGCGCAAGCACACGCACGCCGTCGAGCGCACGCCTCGGTTGCTTCTCCTCGGCCATCAAGACTTGACCTTGGGGAAGGTATCGCGATTGGGCGCGTCCGCGCGTTTCCACACCATCACGCTGCGCACATAATCGATGACGATTTTGCCCTCCTGCTGAAGTCCGCGCGTGCGCACCTTGACGATGCCCCATTGCGGTTTCGATTTGGATTCGCGCTTTTCCAAAACCTCCGATTCGGAATAGAGCGTGTCTCCAGCAAAAAGCGGATTCGGCAGTTCGACCTTGTCCCAACCTAATGCGAAGCCGTTCTCGCTGATGTCGGCAACTCCCATTCCCGCAACGATCGCAAGAGTGAGGGCAGAGTTGATCAGGCACTTGCCAAATTCGGTACGCTTTCCGTACTCATTGTTGAAATGAATCTGATTGGTGTTGTTGGTGAGAAGCGTGAACCAGATGTTGTCGTTTTCGGTGACGGTGCGCCCGAGACGGCAGCGGTAAATGTCACCGACCTCAAAATCCTCGAAATAGCGCCCTTCCCAACCCGGTTTGACGGACATGACATTCTCTCCGTTTGCTGTTGCGGGCCACGAGACTAAAGAGGCTGTTTACTTCACTACACCCAGCGATTTCGCCAACGCCATGGTTGCGCGCGCGCGATCGACAATGGGAAAATCGAGCAATTGCCCACGGAAGGCGATGGCGCCATGACCGGCCGCACGCGCCACGTCGAACGCGTTCAACACCTCGCGCGCATAATCGATGTCTTCCTTGGTGGGCGTGAAGGCGGCATTTGCGTCTTCGATTTGATTCGGGTGGATAATGGAAATCGCGCTCATGCCGAGCCGCCGCGCTTGCCTGGCGAAGCGGCGCAAGCCTTCCCTATCGTTGAGATCGACCCACACACCGTCCACCGCCTGCACATGCGCTGCCGCCGCCGCGGTTGCAATTGCCGAACGCGCATAGATCAGATCGACGGCTTCGCCTTCCCGGCGCACGGGAAGATTCATTTCGCGGGTGAAATCCTCGGCTCCGAACATCAGACCGATAATGCGCGGACTGCATCCGGCAATCGCGTAGGCATTGAACAATCCGATCGGAGTTTCGATGGCGACGAGCAGCTTGACCGCGCCCCCGCTCATATGATGGCCGACCTCTGCCCTGCCGAGTTCGTCCTCAACGACGCGCACCTGCGCGATGCTGTCTACTTTCGGTATCACTAATCCTTCAAGGCCCGGACGCACCACTGCCTTGATGTCCTCGATGAAGCGTTCGGAGCCGACGGCATTTACGCGCACGTAACGGGCCGGCGTGCGATAATTCGGGTCTTCTTTCAACCGCGCCGCAACCGCGTCGAGCGACGCGCCAATCAGTTGGCGTGCGTTCTCTTTCTCGGCCGGTGCGACGCCATCCTCGATGTCCATCATGATGGCATCGACAGGAAGGTTGAACCCCTTGTCGATCATGCGCTGCTTATCGCCCGGCACGAACATCCAGGAACGAAAGAGCCGCTTCGGTTGATCCATGATCACCCCTCACCGTTCGCCTGAGCGCTATCACGCAAGGCGAACCGCCTCTCCCCCAAGGGCAGAGGTAAATCAATACGACTTCGCCATTCCGAGCACATTCTGGCCCAGGAAGGCCAGCACCAGATTGTTGTTGATAGGCGCCGTCATATAGAGACGCGTTTCGCGGAATTTCCGCTCCACGTCGTATTCGCGCGCAAAGCCATAACCGCCGTGCGCATCGATACAGGCGTTTGCCGCTTCCCACGCGGCTTCGGAGGCCAAGAGTTTTGCCATGTTGGCTTCGGCGCCGCATTTCTCGCCGCGGTCGAATTTTTCCGCGGCATCGTTGCGCATTCGGTCCGCGGCCTCCACATGCGCATAACTCCGCGCAATCGGAAACTGCACGCCCTGATTGGCGCCGATGGCGCGCCCGAAGACGACGCGTTCGCTCGCATATTTCGCGGCCCGCTCGACGAACCAGCGGCCGTCGCCGATGGCTTCAGACGCGATGAGGATGCGTTCCGCGTTCCAGCCATCGATGATGTGGCGAAAGCCCATGCCCTCCTCGCCGACGAGATTCTCCGCCGGCACTTCGACATTTTCGAAGAACAGGATGTTCGTGTGATGATTGAACATCATATCGAGCGGACGCACTTCCAGTTTGCCTTTGATATTGCGCAGATCGACGAGCAACACCGATAGGCCGCGTGTCTTGTCCTTCAGCTCGTTGTAGGGCGTGGTGCGAGCGAGCAGCAGCATTAGGTCGGACTGCTTCACGCGAGAGATGAAAATCTTCTGGCCGTTGACGATGTAGGTGTCGCCTTTCCTCACCGCGCGGGTCTCGATGCGCGTCGATTCCGAACCGGCATTGGGTTCGGTGACGCCAAAGGCTTGCAGCCTAAGCTCGCCCTTGGCGATTTTCGGCAGGAATCGGCGCTTCTGCTCGGCGCTGCCATGCTTCAGTAGTGTGCCCATGGTGTACATCTGGGCGTGGCAGGCGAGCGCATTGCCCGGTGAGTTGTTGATCTCCTCTAGGATAATTCCAGCCTCCACCATGCCGAGGCCCGCGCCGCCATACTCTTCGGGGATGAGTGCGGCCAAATAGCCCGATGCCGTCAACGCATCGACAAAGGCTTGGGGATATTCGCCGCGTGCGTCGATATCGCGCCAATACTCGCCGGCAAAGCCAGCGCAAATCTTGCGGATAGCGTCGCGGATCGCCTGGCGTTCTTCGGCCGATGCCAAAATCTAACTCCTATCGTGCGTTGAAGCTTTCGCAGTAACCGTTGTCCCACGGACTTCCCGGTTCGATATAGGCGGTCTCTGCGGCCGAAAGCCACCAGCGCCGGCGTTGATTCATTGAAGGTACTGTCTGAACCATTCAAGGACCGGTTTCATCGCCTCATCCGTCCTTTTCCCATACACATCGAAGTGGACGCCGTCTTTTAGCGTGAAGATCTTCTTCGGTTCCTTAGCCTTAATATACAACCTATCGGCATCGTCGGCCTCGAGCTCATCCTTCTCCGCCTGAACGAAGAGAATTGGTGTCGGAGCAACCTTGTCGACAATGTCTTCCGGCTTGTAGTCCAGCCACCCATCAACGGTTGCTAGCGTTGTCTTGTTGCCTTTTTCCTTTTCCACCTGTTCAGCATCCTTCAAGGAAAAGGTCAGCTCAGGAGGCATGATCAGTACCGAATCGGTTCCCTTGTCCAAGAACCCATGGAAGTCTTTGGACTTGCCCGTCAAGGCCCTATTAATTCGGTCCTCTTGAACCTTTTGCATGAGAGTTACCCACTCCTGCTCGGTTCGAAATCTTCGCATTCGCCGCTCGCCATCACCGACCAAGACCATGGAGGCAACCGCTTTTACGCGTCGGTCTCGGGCCGCTATGTACACTACCTCTCCACCTCCCAAGCTGACGCCTAACAACGCGATCTTGTCAGGGTTCACTTCTGGTCTGGATTGCAAGTAGGAGATGGCGTTGCTGGCGTCATAGACCTGGAGGTATGGAATTACCTCACCGCGGACGCCTTCACTCTCTCCGAATCCTCTGAAATCCATAGTCAGGGACACAAAGCCTGCTGCAGTAAACTCGTCGGCGAACCCAGGAAAGAAAGCGTCCGCCGTGCTCATGAAACCCGGCACAAGCACGACACCAGGAAGATTGCCTCCGTTCTTGGCATTGTCAGGCTTCGAAAGTATTCCGGACAGTTTTAGACCATCGCTATAGTAGTTTATTCTCTCTTTCATTAATCGAAGCTCCTTTCACATTTGCCATCCGAAACGGCGAGTTAGGACCTGTTCGGCGGCTTGGGCGTCGGCAGCAAAAATCGCACCTAGCCCCGCTTCGGATGATTGAGACTTACGAATTTCCCCACGCCTCTACGAATGCCCTGGCATCGTCGATGACGGGCTCGGAGACCGGCACGTAAGGCACGACGAGGCGCGTCACGCCCGCATCCTTGAAGGGCTGCAGCCGCTCCTTGATTTCGCGTATCGACGTTCCGGGGATCACGGGGAGCTTGTCCATGTAGTCGTCGGTCATGTGTTGCGCAGCATGCTTGAAGCCGCCCGCTTTGAACGCCTCCTGGATGCGCATGACTTCGGGCTCGAAACCCGAAGCCATCAGCATGTCCTTATAATGATCGGCGATGTTGTAGAACGTCAGCACCTGACGCAGTTTCGAACGCGCGAGCACGCGATCCTTGTTCAAGGAAACGCGCACCTTGGCGATGATTTCAAGACTGTCGGGATCGCGGCCGGCTTCCTTGGCTCCTTCGCGGACGCGCGCGGCAATCTCACGGATCGTTGCCGGCGTCGCCATGTTGATGAACACGCCATCTGACACTTTGCCGACGAGCTTCGTCATCTGGGGCCCGAGACCGGCGAGATAGATCGGGAATTTGGGATAGTTAGGTTTCCAGGAGAGCTGGAAGCGCTTCCCCGTATTATAGATCTCGCCCTCATACTCGACGCGCTCGCCGGCCGCGGTCTGCTTGACGATGTCGATATATTCGCGCGCACGGCGCAGCGGCCGATCGAAGACACCATTGTGCCACGCCGCGATGGTCTTGTTGGCGACGCCGAGTCCTAAGAGCAGCCGACCGCCTGTCAAATCCTGCAGCGTCGCCGACTGAATGCCGAGCGTGACCGCGCTCCGCCCGTAGATATGGTAGATCGCCGTGCCGAGCTTGAGTGTGTTCGTGCGTGCGCCAATGGCCGAGATCAGCACGAATGGATCGGTCGAATTCGATTCACCCTTCCAGAAGGCGCCGAATCCAGCCGCTTCGATTGCAGGGGACAAATCCACAATCCCCTTGACGGGATAATGCGCGGCCGAATTCAGCTCGATATCATATTGCACGCCCGGTTCTCGCTCCCGCTATTTTCGCAACCCCGCCCGAAAGCGTGGAGGCGCTCCGGCCGCCCAAACTAGGCGAGGTAGAATCTTGAGATCATCCCAGATACACGCTCTTGGGATCGATTTCCTCACGCAACAGACGCAATTCTTCCGCTGTCGGCAATGGGGTGTCCGGCAGCGCTTCCGGGATTTGCAAGGGAAAGCCGGTGCCCGCAACTACATCCGTCATCGCGACGCCGGGGTGCACGGAAAGAAGAACGGCGGAACGGGTCGTCGCGTCAAACCCGATCACTGCTTTGTCGGTGATAATACGGTGAGGACCGGCGCCGCGAAGCCCGACGTCCTCTCGGCTCTTGCCCTCTGGAAAACCTGGGCTCGTGAGATGCGCGACCGCGAGAGGAAGTTTGCGCCGCTCATGGCGCATGATGACGATGACGCGTTTGGCGAGCGAGGCGACGTCGTTCCCACCCGCGCTACCGTTGAAGTAGCGAACCTTTTCCTCGTCCTTCGACAGCGTGGTGTTGATATTGCCGAATTGGTCGATTTCAAGCGCGCCCAGAAATCCCGTATCGACGATGCCGCGATGCAGATTCATACCCATGACATCGAGAAATCCGCTCCAGCATGTGGCGCGATAGAAGATGCGCGAATCCGCGAGTCCTACGGGCGTGTGCTTGGGACGCATGTTGACAACGCCGATCTCCAACAGCGGTGTCAGGTCCGGCGCATGGGTTGCCTTCGCGAGAAAGCAGGCGATCTGCGGCAACCCGATGCCGACGACCACCACCTCGTCGCGGAGCTCACGGGCTCCCGCCGTGACCATGATTTCTGTGGCGCGAATCTCCATCGTCAGTAGCCCAGAGCCGGATTAGCTTCGATGCGCAAGAGGCGATCCGGCGCACCCGATTTCCTCAGATATGCGGCGTGATCCTTAGTTCCCCTAATGTAGCTGTCGATATATTCGGAGATGCCATCGGACTGTGCTGAATGCTCGACGTAAAGCTTCAAATGCTCGGCATCGTAATCGTACCTGCCGAAGACCGCCGTCGGATAGGCGCCATAAGGCTGGTGGATCACCGCTTCCACGCGATGGGCTGGAATGATGGTCCGCTCGGGTTCGTGCTGGAAGGCCTCGGTCGGCACGATCTGTTCCGCTAAGACAACGATACGGGTCGCCGCTTTCGCTTGCTCTTCATTGTCCCAGCGAGGTCCGTCGATGCGGCAATTGCCTTCCATGTCGGCCGTCTGCACATGGACGAAGGAAATGTCCGGCGTCAGCGCTCTCAGTAGAAGGTAACGTTCGCCCGTAAACGGGCATGTCGTGCGCTGCACCGCGTCAGCACCGGTGTTCTTTTCCAACCGATCCAGAATTTCGGAAGCGATGAGAGATTTGATCGGAATGAAAGAAAGCCCGAGCGCGCCAGCGAGGTAGCGAAAGCACACCGATAGGCTGGTCCAATCCTCGAAAGCGATGCTCGCTTGCTCGCGCGCGCGATTGATGCAGTGCACGGGCCCGAAGCGATCCAGCGATCCTCCGCCGATAATCAATCGCTTTACGAGACCGGCGCCCACGAGCAAATCGGTGTCGAGCCCGGCAACGCCTTGGGAAACGGTAAGATCGCGTCTGCCTTGCCGGATCAACTCGTGAACGGGGGCGATGACATTGCGGGCAATTGCAAAGCCGCCAAGCGCGATGTGAGCACCGTCGGGAATGCTTTCCACGACCTCGTGGACGTTCCGAATCTTGTTAGCCACGCCGGACGCCTACCCCACCTGCCGTCCCCCTGTCCTTAAGCTATTAGAAGCTGTTGTAGAACCACGCAAGGCACACGGCTTTTTAGTCGCGGGCATGTGCGTCTGGCGCGCCAGAGGCAGGCACCAATTTTTATTCCAGACCTGCTAGGGTGGCCTCCAGAGACGAGGTTTTGCCACTCCTGGGAGGAACACATGGCAGAGGTCAAACTTCCACGCCGCGACTTTCTGAAGGGTGCCGGCGCGGGAGCCGCTGGCGGCGCAGTTGCTGCCTTGGGTGCCAATGGGCTCGCCCCGGCGCAGGCTGCTCAGGCGACCGTCCCTGCCGCTCCAGAGCCAGAAGTATGGCTGACTCTGAATGCCACCGAAGCTGCCTTCATGGTGGCGGCCGCCGATACGCTTATTCCCGCTGACAATCTCACGCCGTCGGGTAGCGATTGTGGAGTTGCGGTCTTCATCGACCGCCAACTTGCGGGGGGCTTTGGCAATGGCGCGCGGCTTTATCGCAGCGGCCCCTATTTCCCGGCTAAGCCCGAGCATGGCTATCAGCTCTCTCTTTCCCCGCGTGAATTCTTCCGCGCCGGCATTGAAGAGACAAACGCCTGGACGAAGAAAACCTATGGCAAGGAATTCGACCGGCTGTCGGCTGCTCAGCGCGAAGAAGCGATGAAGGCGCTCGAAGCCGGCAAGGCCGATTTCGGCGGGGGGTTCACATCCGCATTTTTCTTCGATCAGCTTTTGCAGCTCGCGATGGAGGGGTTCTTTGCCGATCCGATTTACGGCGGCAACAAGGACAAGGTGGCGTGGAAAATGATCGGCTTTCCCGGTCTCCCGGCGAGCTATCGCGAAGAGATCAAAGCCTATTTCGGCAAGAAATACGATAAGGGCCCGCAATCGATCGCGGACTTTTCCTAGAGGAGCGGGCGATATGGCAACGGTCTTGAAGGAGGTCGATGCGGTCGTCATCGGCATGGGTTGGACAGGCAGCATCCTCTCGCGCGAACTGACCAAGGCGGGATTGAACGTGATCGGGCTCGAGCGCGGCGCGATGCGCACGCCGCGCGATGATTTCTCAATTCCGCAAATCCGCGATGAGCTGAAATACGCGAACCGGCACGAGCTGTTTCAGGATACGGCGCTCGAAACGGTGACCATGCGCCATGCAACGAGCGAAACCGCGCTGCCGATGCGGCGACTGGGTTCGTTCATGCTCGGCAACAATGTCGGCGGCGCAGGTTCGCATTGGAATGGCGCGACCTGGCGGCGGCTGGAGACCGATTATGTTCTGAAGTCTCACGTGACGCAGCGCTACGGCGCGCGCGCCATTCCTGACGGCATGACCATTCAGGATTTCGGTGTGACCTATGCCGAGATGGAGCCCTTCTACGACAAGTTCGAGAAGCTGTGCGGCATTTCGGGCAAGGCCGGAAACTTGCGCGGGACAAAGATCGGCGGCGGCAACGTCTTTGAAGGGCCGCGCTCGAACGAATATCCCAATAAGCCACTGGAGCGCAGCCTGCCATCGGCGATGTTCGAAACCGCCGCAAAGAATCTCGGCTACCACCCGTTTCCGCAACCTTCGGCCAATGCCAGCGCCGCCTATACAAATCCCGAAGGCGCGACCATGGGCGAATGTGTCTATTGCGGGTTCTGCGAACGCTTTGGCTGCGAATCGAACGCGAAGGCCTCGCCGAATGTCAATATATTGCCGGTGCTGATGCCCGATCCGAAATTCACGCTGCGCACGCATGCCTATGTGAAGAACCTCGTTTATGACAAACAAGCGAAGAAAGTGAAATCCGTCGTCTATGTCGATACGAGAAACGGCGAAGAATACGAGCAGCCCGCGGGATTGGTCATCCTGGGCGCTTACGTGTTCAACAACACGCTCCTCATGCTCGTGTCGGGAATTGGACAGCCCTACGATCCGGTGACCGGCAAGGGCGTCGTCGGCAAGAACTATTGCTACCAATATACGGGCGCAGGCGTATCGCTGTTCTACGAAGATAAAGAAATGAACCCGTTCATGGCGGCGGGTGCATTCGGGTCGATCATCGACGATTTCAACGGCGACAATTTCGACCATTCGGGATTGGGCTTCGTAGGCGGCGGTCACATCTCGGTTGGCTTCTCCAACGGGCGTCCCATCGGCACGCGCGCGACGCCGCCCGGAACGCCGAATTGGGGGCGCGCCTGGAAGCAGGCCACCGCGAAATATTACAACAAATGGCTCAATGTCGGCGGCACGATGTGCGATTATGCGCATCGTGAGAATTATCTCGACCTCGACCCAAACTATAAGGATGCACTGGGAAGGCCGCTCATCCGCATGACGTATAATTTCAAGGACAACAACTACAAGATGGGCGCCTTCATCGCAGAAAAGTGCGCGCAAATCGGGCGCACGATGAATGCCAACATCATGACACCGGCGCGCTTCAGAACCGGCAATTACGATTCACGGCCCTATCAGTCGACGCACAATACAGGTGGGACCATCATGGGAAGCGATCCCTCCACGAGCGTGCTGAACCGCTATCTGCAGACCTGGGATGCGAGCAATCTGTTCGTCATGGGCGCCTCCACCTTCCCGCAGAACCAAAGCTACAACCCGACAGGTCCGCTCGGCGCTTCGGCCTATTGGGCAGCAAATGCGATTGTAAACACCTATCTGAAAAATCCCGGTCCCTTGGTGCACGCGTAAGACTGCAAGGAGAAGGCGATGCGGATTGTAGGGCTGTTGCCGTTTGCGGCTTTACTGTTGATGCCCGTCGCTACGTTCGCGCAGTCTTCACCGCCTTTCTATGTGAACAAGGACTACCGCTTCGCCGCGATTTTTCCCGGCGAACCGGTGGCAATGGACGTCACCTATACGAACAGTTCCGGCGATATGTTTCCGGGGCGGCAATTCTCGGTCGTGCAGGACTCGAACCGGCACGTCATAACGATCGTAGACATTGCGGCAGGCATGCCCGTCGATCTCAATATCGTCGAACATGCGGCTGCTGATTTGCGCGCGCGCGGCGCGGTACGATTTTCCGCGGATGACGAGTACGATCCGGGACTTCCGGGTCGGCAACTCAATATTTTCCAGCCCAACGGACAACAGCTCAGGGCGTCGGTCTATATGTGGGACCACCGGCTTTACATAACGGAAGCAACCGGTGTCCCGGGCGCCCAATCGCTCCTGCAATTCGAACAGTCGATTACGCTCTTGGATGCGGACGGAAGCGAACTCAACCTCGACGCTGCCAGGTTCGAGGGCAGGCCGTAACGTTTCTCTATCGGAGCTGTTTGCGGAAATAGACCACACGCTCGGTCTCGGAAAATCCCCATCTCTGATGCGTAGCATGGGAGAGGCGGTTCTCGATGTCCGCGTCCGAGCCCAATTCGCGATAACCGCGTGCGGTCAAGAAAGCCCCAATATGACGAATGAGCTGCTTACCAATGCCTCGCCGCCGGAATTCCGGCTTGATCCAGATTGCCTCCAGAAAGGGCACCGGCGCCGTCTCGCAGCCATTTGCATATTTCCGGATAGCGACTTCGGCAAACCCCACGGCCGCGCCGGCTGACGTGTCTGCGACAAAGCCCCATAGATCGCTGTCTCCCAAATAATCGTCGATCCATTTGGCATGCGCCTCGGCCGTTTCTTCCGGCCACAGCGTCTGGCGCAGCTTCGCCCACAGCAGCCGGTCGGAGGCCTGCATTTGCCGGATGGCGATCGTGTCCATATCGCTCAAAGCTCAGCTCTTGCGGCGAGCCTTACGTGCCTTTCGCAATGCAGTCAGACTGCGCTTCGGATTGTATGGACTGAGTGGATTCACATCGAGATCGACGGCGTCAACGCAGGAGTTGCGTCCACCCGTAGTCGGGACTTTTGGCGAAGGCCCGTCTTGAAGTTTGCCGTCGTACACTTTGGAAAGGTAAAAGCATTTCCAGTCCCGCAGGTGCGTGCTTGTTTCACCGCTGAACTGGTAATTCAGCGCGACCTCCTCGCCCGTTTTGTTGTACCCGAGGATGATTGGATGTACATCGCGAACGTGCTCGCCATACATGCAGCGGATGGGCTTTTCGTCGATCATTGCTTCAACGAAGAGCCTATAGGTCGGACTTTGTGTGGCTTCTTTCATGGTGCTGGTCTTTTCTGATTGCGGCCAAAGGTAACACGCCCGCCTAACTCCCCGAGCCTACAAAGCAGATGATGGGAACGGATTTTGGGTTATGATCGCCCAAATCGGCAATTCGCGCTATCGATCCGAGGAGGGGACTATGGCAGACGTCAAACTTCCACGACGCGACTTTTTGAAAGCGGGCATGGCAGGGGCCGCCGTCGCGGGGGCAACTGCGGGTGGCCTTGCCGCCTGTACGACCGAGCCTGCGGTCGCCCAGCAACCGCCGCCCCAACCGGAGACTTGGGTCATCCTAACGCCGCAGCAAGCGGACTTCTTCATCGCTGCCGCCGATACCATCATCCCCAAAGACGAACTGTCGCCATCGGGAAGCGAGTGCGGCGTAGCTACCTTCATCGACCGCCAGCTCGCCAGCGCCTGGGGCGGCGGCGATCGGATGTACCGTGCAGGGCCTTTCATCAAGGGCACGCCTGAGCAAGGCTATCAGCTTTCCCTGACTCCCCATCAGTTCTTCGTGGCTGGGGTCGCCGCGGCGAACGCCTGGTGCGAGAAGACCTACGGCGGAAAGACCTTCGACCGGCTTGATGCGGCGCAACGCATCGAAGCGCTGACCGCCATGGAAAAAGGCACAGCGCAGTTCGACGGCTTCGAGTCCAAACCGTTCTTCAATGCGCTTCTGACCATCAACATGGAGGGTTTCTTCTCCGATCCCATCTATGGCGGAAATCGCAACAAAGCGTCGTGGCGCATGCTCGGCTTTCCGGGTCTGCCCGCGACCTATGCCGACAAGGTCGACGAGTACCGCAACAAGAAATATGTCGTCGCTGAACCGCAATCCATTGCGGACTTTTCGTGAATAGGGGGATGCAATGGTCACAAAGCTGAAAGAAGTCGATGTCGTCGTCATCGGCCAAGGTTTGACCGGCGTCATGATGGCGAAGGAAATGACCCTGGCGGGGTTGACTGTCGTCGGTCTCGAACGCGGTCCCGACCGCCGACCGGAGCAGGAAGTGGTGCTCCCGCGTATCCGCGACGAACTCAAATACGGTGCTCGCAAGGAGCTGATGATCGATAACGCGGTAGACACCGTCACCTTCCGCAACAATTCCGATCAGCAGGCGCTGCCAATCCGCCGCTGGGGTGCGTTCCTCCCAGGCGAAGGCGTAGGCGGTACCACCAACCACTGGGGCGGACTGCATTGGCGCTTTCTGCCGACGGATTTTCGCATCCGAAGCGCTATCACGGAGCGTTACGGCGCTCGCGCCATTCCGACCGACATGACGATTCAGGACTGGCCCGTGTCCTATGACGAGCTGGAGCCCTATTTCGACAAGTTCGACAAGCTCTGCGGGGTCTCGGGCAAGGCTGGCAATCTGAAGGGCCAGAAAATTGATGGTGGCAACATCTTCGAAGGCCCGCGTCAGAACGAATATCCATGTGCGCCGATCAAATCCTCAGCCGGCGGTTTGCTATTCGCGGAAGGGGCGAAGAGCGCCGGGTTTCACCCCTTCCCGGTCCCGTTCTCGGCGCCATCGAAATCCTACACCAACATCTATGGCATCACGCTGGGGCAATGCGAATATTGCGGCTTCTGCGGGCGCAATTCCTGCGAAGCGAATGCGAAGGCGACATCGGCGACCAACGTGATGCCGGTATTGCGCCGCGATCCAAAATACGCGCTCAAGACACGCGCCTTCGTCTCGAAAATTCTCTACGATAAGGGCGCAAAACGGGTCACCGGCGTCACTTATACCGACATGAAGACAGGTGAAGAATTCGAGCAGCCCGCCGGCATCGTCATCCTGTCAGCCTTCGTCATGGGCAATAATCATATGATGCTCTATTCGGGCATCGGCGAACCCTATGATCGCCGCACAGGCCGGGGCCTCGTCGGCAAGAATTATTGCTATCAGTTCGAAGCCAACGGAACCGCATTCTTTTCCGACAAGGTGCTTAATCCGTTCATGGGCTCGCCCGGCGACCGCACCGCGTTCGACGATTTCAACGGCGAGAATTTCGACCATTCTGGACTGGGCTTCTTCGGTGGCGGTTACATTGTCGGGGGAAGCGGCGCGGCACCTCCGATCGGTGGACGCGACGTGCCCGAAGGCACGCCCTCGTGGGGCTCCGAATGGAAGCGCGAGACCGTCAAGTGGTATTACGGTTCGATCGACTTCAACACTCAAGGCTCGGTCTACGCGAACCGTGAGAACTATCTCGATCTCGATCCCACCTATAAGGATTCGATCGGCCGCCCGTTGCTGCGCATGACGTATAACGGCACGGACAACGACCATAAGATGTCGCGCTATCTGCTCAGTAAGCTCGAGATGGCGATCAAAGCGATGAATCCGACGAGCTATGAATTGCGCCCGCGTCCGCGCAACTTCACCACTGTCCCCTATCAATCGACCCACAATACCGGCGGCACCATCATGGGTACCAATCCGCGCAACAGCGTCGTGAACCGCTATGCGCAATCCTGGGACGCGCACAATCTGTTCATCACAGGCGCCTCCATCTTCCCGCAGCAGCACGGCTACAACCCAACGGGACCGGTTGGCGCGCTCGCTTATTGGACGTCGGACAAGATCGTGAAAGACTACATCAAGAAGCCCGGCCCGCTGGTGCAGGCATAATAAGGTTCAAGGGAGATACCACCATGAGTTCGCGGTTTTGGGGCGCCGCCGCTGGCGCCCTCCTTCTCGCTGGTCCGGCACTCGCGGCCGACGCCAATCACGGTAAAGAGCTGTTCACCGCCTGCGTCGCCTGCCACACGGAGCGGCCAGATTCGCTCGGACCAAGTCTCAAGAATGTCGTAGGGCGCAAGTCGGGTGCCCTCGAGGATTTTCGCTATTCGCCCGCGATGAAGCGCGCCAACCTAACCTGGGACGCGAAAAACCTGCACGACTACCTGATGGACCCGCAAGGTAAAGTCAAAGGTAACCGGATGCCGTTTTCCGGTTTCCCGAATTCGGCCGACGCGGACGACGTCGTGGCGTATTTGGCGACATATAAGTAGTGCTCATCACGTCTTCGGCTGGGGCGGTACCGGCTTTGTAAAGATCGAATTCTTGCCGGAATCGCCTTGGATAACATCAAGCGTCATCGATCCAACGCGGTCGAACTCGATCTTCACCTTGTCTCCCGGCCGCATCGGCCCCACGCCCGCGGGAGTGCCCGTCGCAATGATGTCGCCTGGATAGAGCGTCATGACCGACGACGCCATTTCGATCATTGCTGGGATGTCCACGATGAGGTCCTTGGTATTGGCGTCCTGTTTGAGTTCGCCGTTGACCCAAAGCCGGCCCCGCAAATTCGATGCTGCGTCGCCCACTTCGTCTTCCGTCACGATCCAGGGGCCCACTGGACAAAAGGTGTCGAACCCCTTGCGCGTCGCGCGCTCTTCGGTGCCGCGGATGACTGCATCGATCAGGCAGGAATACCCGAAGGCGTAGTCGCGCCACGCCTCACGCGGAATATCGCGCCCCTGCTTGGCGATGATGACGGCAAGCTCGCATTCGTGATCGATCCGACGCCCGGCGTTGATCGGAAGCACGATGGGGTCGGCCGGACCCGACAATGCGGACGGCGGTTTGAAGAAGAAGCCCTGGCTGTTGGCGCGAATGGACGACCCCATCTCGACGCCGTGGTCGTGATAATTGACCGGATAGGCGACAACCTTGTTCGGCCACGGCACGGGCGTCAGCAGCCGAACGGAAGACAACGGCTTTCCCTGACCCTTCTCCGCCGCTTCCAGTTTGCCGCGATACCGGTCGAAATTTGCGATCAGGCGAACCATGGCCACTGGTGGCCAATCGCGCGGACGCGCATCGACGAGCGTCGTCACGTCAATGATCGTGTCGTCGCGAACGATACCGATGCGATCATCGTCGAAGCGTGCGAGCTTCATGGCTGGTCAAGCCCAGCACGAAAAAGGTGTGCCCATTTTTTTATGACCTTCTCTTTGAGTTCAGGGCTTGATTCGGCGACACGGGGAAACTCATCCTTCCAGCCCCAGGGCCGGCACGCGTCAACCACAGCGCGATTGCTCTGATAGGGCGGCCCGCGCAGCACAGGATCCAAGGGCGTGCTCCAGAGCTTGTGGACGAACTCGATATCGGCAGCGGGATCGCAGCGCGTCGACATCGCCCAAATCACATCGTGGATATTCGACGGATCGATATCCTCATCAACTACGACCACCCACCGGCCAGCGTAAACGCCGGCACGGCAGCTTGCCGCAATGATACCCGCCTGCTTCGCGTGGCCTCCGTACAATTGCTTGATGGAGACGACGTTAAAAAGCCGTCCCGCACCGGCTTCGTGATTCCACACGCCTTGCACGCCCGGCACGCCGGCCTGTTCGATCTCTTGCCAGATCATCGCAGCCTTCACGATCGCGCGCGCCACCGTGAAATTGGACGGCGGACGCGATGGAATCGCAAGCGTCAGAATCGGATCGTTGCGGTGATACACGCGTCTGATTTTGATGATGGGCTGTTTGCTCGGGGTGGTGGCGTAATAGCCCATGAATTCGCCGAACGGGCCTTCGGTCTTGAGCGCATCGCCGTGCATCTCCCCTTCGAGTACGATCTCGGCATGCGCCGGCATCGGAAGCTTGTACAGCTCGCTCAAGACCACATCGACGGGCGCACCGCGCTGACCGCCGGCATAGTCGAACTCCGATGTGCCAAGCGGAAGTTCGGCATTGGCGCACAGGAAAAGAATCGGGTCCTGGCCGCAAGAGACGAGCACGGGACAAGGCAGCCCCCGTGCGAAATATTTCTCCCGAATGTGGCGGCCGTGTTTGCCTGGCGAGATCCAAATGCCGACTTCGTCCTTGGCATGCGCCATGATGCGATAGGTCCCGACGTTGACCCAAGCGCTGTCGGGGTCCTTCATCACCACGAGATCTTCGGTGCCGATATAGCTGCCGCCATCGTGCTCATGAATGAACGGAATGGGGAATTTGGTGATGTCGACCTCGCCGTCGCGCTGCACATTTTCCAAAACGGGGCCGGTCGGAACGACTCTCGGCGGAATGAGCTGAGCGCCCTTCCCCATCCGCGCCTTATAAGCGCGCACGATGTCGATTTTGTTTTCCGGCGTGGGAAGCCCGTAGACATGCGCCAACCGGCGAAAGGAATTCGAAGCACCTGAAAGGATGCGGAAGCCCTGAGAGAATCCCTTGATCTTGTCGAATAAAAGCGCCGGTTCTTCGCCCGGAAAGCGCATGGTCAAAGTTTCGGCGAGCGCGCTGATCTCTAGATGCGGGTCGGCGCCTTCGATGGTCTTGAGTTCGCCCATCGCTTCGAAATCGCGCACGAGATCGCGCAAGTCCTGATGGACGATGCGGTGCTGAGACGTGCCCGCCGATTCCCGGAGCTCGAGGTCCATCGTAAGTTCGCCTTTAGGCGGGGACTTTTTTCGCCATTGCAAACGGCCCTTGCACGCGCGCTAGCATGGCGCCTGCGGTTGCCGCAAGCAGTGCCGGTATCACCGCGAGAAAGAAAATGTGCTGCGGCGCGACGTTGATCTGCAGCAGAAAGCCCGCGACGCTTGGCCCCAGAATCGATCCCAGTCGGCCGATGGCGTTAGCCCAGCCCACGCCTGTCGAGCGGATTTCGGTCGGGTATGCGATCGCAGCGGTTGAATTCGCGACCGTCTGGCCTCCCAGGATACCCACGCCGGCACCAAAGGCGGTGCTTTCCAGCACAGTGGGATCCGAAGCTTGGAATTCACGTGACTTGAAGTCGCGGC